>Ga0315914_1007532_pt1 | contig 15021 bp, 3 predicted proteins | sample MpolenodulesMG_FD_203920 | JGI IMG/M metagenome (GOLD analysis project Ga0315914, IMG submission 203920) | Medicago polymorpha root nodule microbial communities from Los Angeles, California, United States - elongated nodules | ecosystem: Host-associated > Plants > Roots > Nodule | place: USA... | reverse complement strand
TTCTCATCATCATCTTTCTCTTTTTTCTTCTTCCTTTGCCCGGTGAGATCGAGAGAACAATCAATATCTTCGATAACTATAATCGATTTACTCGACGTCTCAATCAAAAGTCTTTTCAACTCATTGTTATCCTTAACAGTTGTTAATTCAAGATCATAAACATCATAGTTCATGAAATTTGCTATAGCTGATATCATGGTAGATTTTCCAGTTCCTGGAGGACCATAAAGTAGATAACCACGTTTCCAAGCTTTTCCAACTTTAGCATAATACTCCTTTCCTTTCTTGAACTTAAGAAGATCATTTAAAATCTCTTGTTTCTTTTCTGGTTCCATAGCTAGGGTTCCAAATCTTGCAGGATGCTCAAAAGTTGTGTGACTCCACTTTGTGCTTTTATACCCCCACCAATTATTACCAGGGTTATTTGTGTAAAGCTTTAACTGCCTATTCTTGCTCATAATAGCTTTTCCTTCATCCAACACATGTTGAATGTAAGAGGTAGTGATGAGTTCACGATGCTTTTTGTGGAAAGTTAGGGTTAAGAATCTTTTTTCATCTGAAGTAGGGTAGTAAGAAATTGATTGTGATTTTGAGGTGGTGTAACTAGCAGTCCACCAAACTTTGACACCATTGAACTCATCTATGATTTCTTCATTGTCATCCATGCTAAGAACAAGTGGGGTTTGGCTATCTTTGACAACTTCAGCTTTAAGTCTTCTAGCTCTTTGTGATGAGTTTTCACTAAGATATGTTTGGATGATTTTGTAAGTTTCACTTTGTTTGAGACGCTCACCGGATAATTCATGAAACTTTATATGGATGTATGGATACATAAAGTTTGTGAATTTGTTTGTGTATTTTAGAACATATGCACGAAGATTAGGTGGGAAAAATTTGTCAAACATGGCATATACAAACATTATGCTAGCCATAATTGAACCTAGTTGTGACCATAGTTCCCCAACTCCCATCTTCATACTTTGAAATATTTTTGGTGTAAAGAAAATATTGGGTTGTTTTGTTTCTAACTTTTGTGTTGTATGAACTATAAGGGTGAGGTTATTTATAAGGAGTATAATAAGAGTGTTTCATCACGTGTTCTTCCACATGGAAAGTACCACGTAGGTTCTTTATATTTTCTAGTGAGTTTCTTGGTGATTACGTTTTACTAGATGACACAAGAGTTGGTAAATTCATTCATGGGTGTGTTGAATATTTTGGTAGTGGAAACATTATTATTTGGACCACTGGTACTTGTGATGACGTGTGAAATTTAGAATTTGGGTTGATGTAAAAGTCAGTTTTGATTAAGGTTATATCACATCTAGATAACATGTGATTTTTCTGAGACGGCCAAAAATTTAAAAAGTGATCCAATAATATGTGATTTGGTGGATATTGAATACTCCCTCCGGTCTTATATATGAAAAAATTCTTTATTTAGATACATTAAATAATTAATGTATCTCGTTTACAATGAAGACTAAATACATTAATTATTAAATGTATTTAAAAAAAAATCTTTTCTTATATATATAGCATCGGAATAAATATGTTTTAATTATATTTTAAAAGTCGATTTGAATCTAATTTATCACAAGACAGCTTGTGAAATGACTTCCACAGATATAACAATTATTTTTTATGTCATATGACATCAATCCAATGCACTAGCAATACTCAAATTAAATTGCACTAGTATGGTTTTCTCATTGACTTCTACTTGACTATAAACCAATATGACAAAAGGGAAGGTTGGGCCAATTGGCTATTTCATAAAAGCGTGGTTTCAAACTATATAAAAGTACGTCGGTTACTACCTCTCCCTTAATATTTTTTTAAAACTCAGGTATATGACCATTGTATATTTAAAGGGTCCACATTTAATATGAACAAATATAGGTAGACACCCGTGCATCCTTTTGTATCACTTTGGAAAATTTAAATTAACTAAATTTATGGTCTGTGTGATCACATTTTTTCAGTTGTGTGACCACTATTTTTCTAGCATTTAAAAGGTAAAAAATGTGGCCATGCAACTAAAATGTGCGTGACCACTATTTTTCCACTTAGTTAACCAAATAAATAGTGGCCACTAGGCATGGCAACAAAACCCATACCCGTGGTTACCCACCCGAACCAAACCCAATTTGACGGGTTTTCCTCGTTTTGACTGGGTTGGGTATGGTTTTGGGTTTTCTTCGATTTCAAAACACGGGTATGGGACAGGTAACGGGTATATAGATACCCACCCCAAATCCATACACAAACCCGTCCCGAATGCGAAAACTATTTTATGTTGATATGCCATGTTATTTTGTTTGATAATTGCCGTGTTATAAAAACTTCCATTGATATTTAAAGGAGCAACTAAATCAATCGGTCTAACAGATGTTAAAGTGAACATATTGTTGGATAATGCATTACAATATTTCTCTAGGGGTTTGAAAAAAACTTCTATTTTTTATTAAAAAAATTTATTCAATGCGGGGACAGGGATGGGCGGGGATACCCGAACCCGTCGGGGACGGGGATGAGGTTCAATTTCTCATCCCCGTTGGGTATGGGTAGAGTAACATGTAAGTATATGAGAATCGGGTATGGGGACGGGGAATGTAAAACTCGTCCCCACCCCGCCCCATTGTCATGCCTAGTGGCCACAACTAAATAAATATGGTCATACAGACCATATATTTCGTTAAATTAAAATTTTCAGAGTAGTACAAAGACGTGTACACATTAGAGATGTCTATCTATCATTGCTCTTTAATATGGACTATCCCATCAAAATTGATACCAAGACAAATCAAACATAAAATCTTGATAAGAACACACTTCAATATCCTAAAGCCAGCACTACTAAACCAACTTAAATGAGCTTTGCTGCTCTCTTAATCCTAAGTTCTGCCAAAAATTTTAAAGATCCGACTCACCTAAACTTAATTTATATAACAAAATAGCATGTTCAACCTCCTCTCTTTTATTAATGTTTTCTTTATGCAATCTCCATGCATATCGCTTCTCTATGTGCAAACAACACGAGTAGACGATCCAATTTTATAAACACTCCATATATATTTTAACCATATTTGAAGTTGACAATAAAATAAAATGGAAAAGGAGTTCTATTATTTGCGTGATGCAAAGGGGGAAAAGAATCTCACCCAATACAAAGTATCTTAATGTTAAATATTATTTGATGATTTCTCAAAAAAAAAAATATTATTAGATGGATGTATATAAAAAAAAGGGTTGATTATATGAATTTTTCTTGCTTTTTTTATTTTAACAAAAGGGAAGAAAATTGACCCACATTTTGGACTTGACTTGAGCATGGCATCCTCTAGAAGAAGACTTGTATTTTACCTGTTCCTCTTGGTGGATGGTTAATATGACCCCATATGTCCTTTCAACCTTTTAGTACCGGGATCGAACCAACGTTAAGGAAAAAGGAAAGTTCACATAAGACATGTATTTTTTATTTTTTTTAGGGGTGCAATGTTTGTAGAGAAAAGGTAGTATTATTAATATAAAAAAAGAGAAAAATGGAAAATTATGGGGTACAAGATTACTTGATGGCCAAGATTAAGGTACCAAATTTGTGATGAAAATTTAACACACCATGAACTAGGGAATCCGAGAAACACTTGCACATGTGTACCCAAAATCTCAACATAATGTGAAACAAACCTAAAATCTCAACATGAAAATGCACCGATAATGTTACGTTGACTTCATTTTCCCCCGCTCCACTCCATGTGAAAAGACATTTTAGTAATTTCACCTTATGTGAAAGAAAATGTTAGATGGAGTGGTGAGAGCCACATAACCACATATCACATTTGTGTACAGTGGTAAAAGAGGTATGTGCCTATGGTGGTGAATGTATCACCACTCAAAATGCACATACCTAGCCTCTAAAGCTGCAATAAATCACATGCAGAAGAACTCTGATAAACTTTTAGCAAGTGTATTAAAAATGAATCGAAGTAATAAAATTTATAAGTTCGTATCTACAGGGACTGTTTCAATTACTACTCGGAAAAATCGTTAAAATAAAGGATATATTAAATTCAATGGCGCCCTAGGCAGTTGAGTTGATTTTTGTAACATAAACAGATTAAAAACAATAAAAGATTGGTTTTAGAAAATTAGAGAGAAATATGGTTAAGACCTTTGAATCCTCTGATGTTCTCCTATAGTAATTTGCACTCCTAATTCAAGCAATGATTATCTAGTTTCACGACAGATTAACAAAGTAACTCTACCCAATCTCTTGACCTAGAATTCTCCCCCATAAGTAACAACCCCTTAATCTCTTAAATGAATTCGAAATCGTTGGAGGTTTGAACCGAACGTTAATCCCTATGTCATAACCTAATAATGATCTATCTCTAGCTTGATTACTTAGGTTAAACTTATTACTTAGATCAGAGTCAAAAGACAAGGTTAGTGGTCATTCAATCTCTAAGATCAATTTGCATATTCATAAAGGTAGGGTTAGTAGTCGATGATAAACATACAAAAAGCATTGAACATAAAGTAATATGAATAAGTCTCAACCACAAAGAAATTAACTACTCATATTTAAAGAAAATAAACAACATAAAACCAAAGAGAAAATCATCGATACCGCAATAGCTTATCAAATTCTTATCCGTAAGGTGCTGCCGTTTTTCCTTCTCGTTGTGCAGTCCGTGGCTTTCTTTTTCTCAATTCTTTCAATCTCCCAAACGGATGTGCTCTGCTTCCTGCTGTGTTCCAAAACATGAATTGCTCTCTGGCGTGATGGCTGTTCCTTTTATATTGCCAAAATGCAACCTAATTATTTTCCTTCTCTTAATGGGCTAGCACGTACACTAATCACTAATGAGGTCCATCCACTTTTCTTTTCTCATACCCCTTCATGACTTAACATAAGGCACAAGAGCTTCTCATGTTTTGTTTGATTCACACACCAAAAGTAAGCACTTGGCCATCAAAATAATTCAATTAGAAAGTTTCTTCTTCTTTTCTGCATATGACCACTAAATATACTAATAATGCATTATTTAACTCAATAAATTAATAACGGTAATTTATTTAAAATGACTCCAAATTAAATACTAAACTAATAAAATAGACTAAAAACTTAACTAAAAAGACTCTGAAAATATGGAATGACGGACTGTCATCAAACTCATTGTGGTAATATGGTATGGCCCATCACAGTTGGCGAAGAATACACTCTAGCTTCAACATCAAGCGCAACGAAACCCAAAGTTAATTGGACGAAACTAGACTAGGATATACTTCTCAACAAAGGCTCCAAATTGAGAATTGGTCAAACTAAAGGCAAACAAAACGAATTCGAATTGTCTGTTGTCAAATCTCACATTCATGCAGTAAACGCATCAATGACCATTTGGATTAAGATTGGACAATGCATATTTTAAGGTTTGGAGGATCTAAAGTCCAAAAAAATCAAAATCAACTTAAACATCCATTATCGATCTTGATCCAACGATGACTAACGTTGTGACTGCATGAATGTGAGGACTGCATGGAATATGTTTTCAATCAAAATGTGGTTAAAAAAACTAGAGACTCGGTAGATAAAAATACAAAATTGCCATTAAAGAATTGTGTCTAAAATGTAAGTTATGAATAAAAAGTAATTAATAATTCGGAATATGTGCTTCCTTAAAATTTTTTTTTAGAATATGTGCTGTTAATTTATTTATTTTTCCTATAGAAGGCAAGGGACGGATGGTAACATTGTAAACCGAATCATAGTAGTAATACTATATAAATTGTTTGTAACACTGAAATCTTACCATCACAATAATACAAATAGAATTGTAGTTGCTCTATAGTCACATATATAAACATCATTGACCAAACTGCATTAACAAAGACCGTGTGTCCATTTTCCTTTACTTTCGCTTTCTATTAATGTTCTGTTACTAGTTATTATTCAAAAAAAATAAAAATGAGTTAGTCTAAATCAAATTCCAAATATCGCACTCTCTATCACTTTAAAAAGGAAAAATAAAAAAAAAATATCATAGAAATTGTTTGTATGATATAAATAATAATTTTTCATAAAGAATGGTGCAAGGATGAAGGATAGTGCGATAGAAAACGATATATTTTGTCTTACTTGGAAAATATGTAACCGGCATTCCAAATAAATAATGTTCAAACACCATTTTTCGTTTTTATATATTTTCTTTGGTTATGTCAATTTTTGTTTCTTTTGTCGTTATTATTTGTTAATCTAACCACTCTTTGAGGCATGCTTTGATGCTGGTGAGTCTTGAATTCGTCCAACTTAATTAAACATTTTATTAAAAAGAAAAATTAACTACTCTTGTGTCTCATAGTAAAACATGGCCCCCCAGAAACTCACAAGAAAACAAAGAGAACCTGCGTGCTCTTTTTCAAGTTGTGAAAGAAAAATACTCGAAAACACTCTTAAGTATCACACTCCTTATAAATACCACACACCTTTTGAGTTTATACATCACAAAAGTTAGGATCACAACCATATATATTACCTAACATTTAAACATTTCAAATTATAAGAGATGGGAATTAGGGAAATATGGTCAAACCTAGGCTCAATAATGGCTAGCATAATGTTTGTATATGCCATGTATGACAAATTCTTCCCACCAGCACTTCGTAGATATGTTCGCAAATACACTCACAAATTCACAAACTTCATGTACCCTTACATCCAAATAACCTTCTATGAGAAATCAGGAGATAATCTCAAACGCAACAAAACTTACACAATCATCCAAACATATCTTAGTGCTAACTCTTCAAAAAGAGCTAGAAGACTTAAAGCTGAAGTTATCAAAGATAGCCAAAACCCACTTGTTCTAAGCATGGATGACAACCAAGAGATCTCTGATGAGTTCAATGGAGTCAAAGTTTGGTGGTCAGCAAATCACATCACCTCAAGAACACAATCAATTTCAATCTATCCTGCTTCAGATGAGAAAAGATTCTTAACCCTAACCTTCCATAAAAGACATCGTGATCTCATCACTACCTCTTACATCCAACATGTTTTGGAACAAGGAAAGGCTATAACAATGAAGAATAGGCAGTTAAAGATTTACACCAACAATCCAAGCAATGGTTGGATTAGGTATAGAAGCACAAAGTGGAGTCACACAACTTTTGAGCATCCTGCAAGATTTGGAACCCTAGCTATGGAACCAGAAAAGAAAGAAGAGATTCTAAATGATCTTGTTAAATTCAAGAAAGGAAAAGAGTATTATGCTAAAGTTGGAAAGGCTTGGAAACGTGGTTATCTACTTTTTGGTCCTCCAGGAACCGGAAAATCTACCATGATATCGGCTATTGCTAATTTCATGAACTATGATGTATATGATCTTGAATTAACAATTGTCAAGGATAACAATGAGTTGAAAAGACTTTTGATTGAGACGTCGAGTAAATCGATTATAGTTATTGAAGATATTGATTGTTCTCTCGATCTCACCGGGCAAAGGAAGAAGAAAAAGGAGAAAGATGATGATGAGAATGATGAAAAGAAGGATCCTATTAAGAAAGCTGAAAAGGAAGAGAAAAATGAAAGTAAGGTGACTCTTTCTGGCTTGTTGAATTTTATTGATGGAATTTGGTCAGCTTGTGGATCAGAGAGGATCATAATTTTCACAACAAATTTTGTGGATAAACTTGATCCTGCTCTTATAAGGAGGGGAAGAATGGATAAGCATATAGAAATGTCTTATTGTAGCTATCAAGCTTTTAAGGTTCTTGCAAGAAACTACTTAGATGTTGAGTCTCATGAAGATTTGTTTCCAATTATTGAAAAGTTGTTGGGAGAGACTAATACGACACCTGCTGATGTTGCTGAGAATTTGATGCCAAAGTCAATCACTGAAGATAATGAGACTTGCTTGAAGAATTTGATTCAATGTATTGAGCTTGCAAAGAAAAAGGATGAGGAGGAAGCAAAGAAAAAGATAGAAGATGAGCAAGCTCAGCTCAAGGCAGAGAAAGAGAAACAAGAATTAATTCAAGAGGAAGAAAAGGTTAAGGTTGATGAAAAATTAGAGGAAAAAGTGAAGGAGAATGGTGTCATCCATTAATTTGGATTGGAATAATTTCAGTAATTTAAATCAATTTAGTGTATTCAGCAATCTAAATAATATTTTGAACCTTTTATATGAAAGCATAGTTAAGTATTATTATGTACATGTTCATATTTTTTGTTTTAATCAAGAAAAACTAATGAAAAGGCTAGAGAGAAGGAAGCAAAACTAATGAATGAGAAAGATAAACAAGAAAATGCTCAAGAGGAAGAAAATGTGAAGGCTAATGAAAATTCTAGGGAGAAAACTTGGATTGGATTAGTTTTAATAATATTAATAATATTTTTAACGTTTATATTAAATCCTTAATAATGTAATATGTTCATGTTTTTTTAAAGGATGTTGTTCATGTTAGTTGCTTTTGGATGTTAAAGGCCATGTTTAGGTTTTTGCAAGGGGGAAATTAGTAAACGTTTGCACATTTTGTTGCATATCACATCAAAGATTATGTATATTAGGATTATTTTTAAATTTTCTTTTTTGTTTTACAAATAAAAAATACATCAGTTTTAAATCAAACATCAAAATATCATCTCTCTCACAAAACACAAGTCCCTAGAATGCGATCTTTTCATACACACACACTTTTTTAAAGATACATTTCTTAACTTCTGATGCAATGTCTCGTTTTAGAGATGGATAGCCCACTTGGTTAAACTAAGGGATTAAATGAGTTAAGGTGTTAAAAGATTCATGATTCAAATCCCGACAAAGAAGAAAAACATTAACATAACAATTAACGTATTAATATTTATCATTTAAATAAAAAAAGTATCGTTTTAGGGATGCGAGCTCTAACCTACACATGGTTTTATTTTATTTTTTAAAAAAAACTTTTGACAGAGGGTCACTACAACAAATTTCATTAATTTGTTTTTAAGAAAATGATATTGATTAAAAAAATCATAAAGGAAATATTTTTAAAAAAATAATATGTACTTGAAAGATTAAATATTTTTATTTAGGTTTGTGACTACTTAAATATTTCTCTAAAAAAATATTGCAACTAATTAATAGGCTATATAATAGCACTAATTGGTGAAAGCTATTGTGAGATTGATAACTCTACCGACCTTTGGTACATGAGTAAACAAAAATTTGCCTATATTATATGGAGAATGCTAACTATTGCCCTTGGACATTGGATAATGAGATAAAAATAGAAATATAGTATTGGAAAATAGTGAAAAGTGATAAATTTAACTTTTTAAAAGTCAAAATGTTGTTGAAACCAATGCAAACATGTTATTTTTGACTTCCTTAACCATTGCCCTGAGGACAATGGTTAGCAAAACCCATATTATATTTGTTGTTTAAGCAAATTTGACATTATTTTTTTAATTTATACTCTAATGATGTCACCCAATATCACCCAATAGAAGAATACAAATGCAAGATGATTTTGATGTTAACATTCTATTATCTAATACATAAGCATGCGAACTTTATGGTTTTTTTAATGAAAGTTGAGCATGCTAACTTTGTCCAACGAATCTAACCTATGCGTCGATTTAAAAAATATATGTTAACAAAAAATAATAGTTAATTTATTAATAATTACAATGTTCATAAGTTATTTTAGGATTACATTTCATCCCGTTTCACCTACAAAAACATCAGAAAAGTTCATCAATTGAGAGTGAAACCACAGGTAACATAAAGCACGCATGAAAACAATTAGGGTCACTTATAGCAACAATCATATTCATATATGCCATGTTTAAGAAGTTATTTCCTCCTGCTGAGTTACATTATAAAAAGTCTGGAAACAACCAAAAGAGAAAACAGACTAAATTACAGTAGTTAAATAAGGAATACGATTAAGTCTCAAAATATGATAATCAAAATTGAAAGTAACATATCTCGATTTCAACCACTAAAAAGACGGAAGCTTAACATTTTCACTTAAACCACTTAAAGCTTGCATATTATTCTTTGTTGGAACATGGTTAAGAAGTAAACACCAAACAAAAAATATTAATTTTAGTGGAACCGTTTTTAACCACAAAACATGATTGTTATCCGGATAGGTGTTGTCTTCCACTTCAGTCAAGTTGCTATAAGCACTGTCGACCGTATAACATTGGGAGGAATGTAACTTCCAAACCCATTGGTCCCACACCTCAACAAGCAAAACAACTTAAGTTAATCGCTCAACACATTCCCCCACCAACTCCTCCTTCTAAGAAAACAATCTCCTTCGCCACTTTCACGTCTCACCGTTCACTCCCCAGCCTAAAGCATTCATATCTATAGTCATCATTTTGTTTTCTGCTAAGTCATAAAGCCTACTATATCTAACATTAAAAGAAATTTCATCGAGCCATGGATCTCTCCAAAACAGGGTAGAAGACTCATCATCCACCTCACACCAATATTATCGAGCAACCAACCCCCATATACCAATCCAACACCCTCTCTAATCTTATTCACATTCTCCCATCAAACAGATCCTCTACCTCCCTCACAACACATTCCCCCTCCTTCCTCGACATACCGAGCACATAACACCCTATATTGTAAACTGTCTCTTTCCCCTAATATATCCTCAAACACCATTTAGAAGTAAAGCTAAATTAAACTCTTTCAGCTCCTAACTTCCAAACTAATATGTTTTCTTTTTTCAAACAAATAGCAATTTCGTACACAATTGATACAAATTAATTAAACATATTATAATTTAGAGTTTAACTATTATGTCATGTTATTGTATAATTATTTTATGTGTATGCATTCAATGATGTGTTGTCACGTCAATTGATGAATATGACAATTCATACGTTTTCATATTCATTAAGTGATGTGACAATATATCATCAAATACATATATATAAAATAATTGTACGTCAGCATATTATACAAATTAAATTCTTTATTTTGTCATTGGCGAACTTAAGGAGATATTTTTGTCTCATTGAATTTAGAAATAAAAGATTTTTTTTTCGTTTTTATATTTTCTTTCTTTTTAATCTGGCCACTAGTTTGCAAATATTAAACAAGTTCTCTAATCATGAGCTTTGAGCAAATTCCGTAAGTATGAGTATTTTATTTAAGAATGTAAAGGAAGAAATTGCATTTTTATGATTTTATTTAAGGTTGGCTTTGGGTTCGATGGTTCACTGTCTGCACCCATTTGCCTTAATAGCTTTTTTTTTTTTTTTGTGAATGATTAAGAAAAACAATAACTAATACTATGTACTAATATTTTACTAACTTCGTAATTATAAAATTTAATACTATTTTTTGATTGGAGAATTTAATACTTATAACATCTTATAGCATCTTTAATGGAGTAAACTAAAATGGGTAAATTATATTGATTTTTGTGGGGTCAAATTGTTATGTAGGATTTAACCAATCTATTGTTGATCTAAATAATTTTTTTAAGGAATACATCCATTATTTTTAGAGTAAAATACACTTCCTTTTCCTGAAAGATACCAATATTACACTACCCTCCCCTCATGTTTCAAAATACTCTGTCCCCTCCCTTATTCAATAAAAACTAGTTCAATTTAATCAAATTTAAGATTTTTAAAACCTTTAATAGTTTTTATCAATGATTTCAATGCATGAGATTTTTTTTAGGATGGTTCTGTAGTTGATGTGTACTAACTTTTAGTTCACCCGATATCATGTCATGCTCATTTATTCCAATTTTGACTGATATCATATGTTTTTCTTTATCTATAAGTAAAATGTTTTTTTACAAATAGTTTTTTCTTGACCAATATCTTTAGAAATACTTTTACTTTAAAAAAAAACACTTTAGAAATACTTTTATATAAAAAAGTTAATAAGAAATATTTTTCCCTTTATTTAAACCAATTTTTTCATTATCTATAAGTAAAAAGTTTATTACAACTAGTTTTTTCTTGACCAATGTCTTTAGAAATACTTTTACTTTCAAAAAAAAAAATTTAGAAATACTTTTATATAAAAAAATTAATAAGAAATATTTTTTTTCCCTTTATTTGAATCAATTTTTTACTCAAAAAAGAGTCATACAAAGAATAAAAAATAAATTAAAGTTAAAAAAACATGATTCTAAGATTTGCACGTAATAAATGGAAATATATGTAATTATCAACATTTTCAAATTTGTATAAATAAGTACACATCACTAGTCTAGCATATCATAACAAGTTAATTGCATCTTTGATTTTATTTGTCGAGCAAATTGAGTTGAAATGGAAGCTTCTTTGAAGATGGCGTTGAAGATGGTGGTAATGCTTTTTGCTCTTGTGAGCACAATGTTTGGTGGTGTTCAAGGGAATGAAGTTGTTCAAGGTGAGAAAAAGATATGTATGCCAATCATACCATGTGTTAGGCCAAGCCTCTGCTGCACCCGACCTCCTCCTGCAAAGGCTACAAATCCTTAATATTTTCTAGCTATATGGTTACTTTTTCAATAATAAATGTTAGCTTGAGATTGATCTATTATGTATTTCATAATATAATTATATGAATAAATGAGAAACTATAATTTCATCTTCTATATTATAGTTTTTATATTTTGTTGAACTTTTATCACGAATATTATTTAAGTTATATGTTTAGTAAAATAAAATATGTTTGTTAATGCAAATACTCACCTACATAGACACTAACACACACACACACAACATCAGTCGGGGATTCACTTTCTCTCAAATCTCAAAGTAGATCTATCAATAATCTGTCATTTTCTTACACCGTAGAATTGAAAAATTTATAAGTTTTCGTTGCACGTATAATTTGTAAAACCAATGAATGTTAAGCATATACAAATACTAGTATTCATTCACGAGTGTTAAATAAAAATATTCCAAGAACCTGGTGTTATATTGAAAAACCTCAATGTTTAACCTGAACGTTATGAAACAAAATTATTATAGGAATGATAAATACTCAAGAAAATTGACTTTTATTTAAGTTGTAACCAAGCTCCTAACCTGGGTGTTTACGATACTCACATACACTATCAACACCAACCACTTGCTCTAAATTCTGGTGACAATTTTTTTTTTTTAAAACATATAATCTAATTTTGTATTGATGTGTTTTTTAATCTTATACTTAGAGTGATTTTGAATATTTAAAATACCAAATTTTGTTGGTAATTCTATACGGGTAATGTTAATTAATATTTTGGGTTTCCTACGGTTACAAAATTTATTCTTCCTAGTAAAATATCTACCATAAAACTGTAATATCTGATCTCGTTGAACTTAAAGAGATGGTTGATCTGCTGAGATCCGTTGTGTGAAGGGATTATGTTTCGATCTATCCGCCACGTGTTAGATTTTGTTGAGCCGTCCGTTGATGGTCCTTCTCCATTAGAGAAGGGTGGTGTATTTGCACGTGCTTGGACGCCCAAGTCAGTGTGGGGCTCAAGAGTTATGCAGCTATAGTATGGGTAAGAAGTGTCATATCTTACCCAAAGCTAAATCTTGGGTATAAATAGTGGCTAAGTAGGGTTTGTCTATCAAGCCTTATCCGGCAAACTATGCCTGCATATACAACATGAGAAACTCTCGGCCCGTACTGTGATCTAATGGATTCTAGGGCGTGTTTATCGTGTGGTATTGCCTGTTTAGTAGACTTGGATCGGATCCGAGCCGACGCGGATTGGGCCTAGGGCCAGTCCGGAACACTACCTAAATCCATTTTTGTAAAAAAAATACGGAGATGATGTATTTACTCATTCCGTCTCAACGTATATGTTATTCTAGCCAAATTTGTCTAACTCAAATTATATGTCATTTTACAATATCAATTATTCATTAATGCTTATTTTTCTATAGAAAATGCTAATAAATGCCCTTAGCGCATTGATTAAGCATCCAAAAGTAGTAATTTTTGGATCATGATTGATTGCAGTCGATAAAATGGTGCAGTCACTGCAGTCAAAGAACATCAACCGTTGGATCCATCCAACCACCCTAAACTTTCAATTATCCCCAATTCATCATTGCTCCTCCTATGTGAAGCACCGACCCTTTCAACCCCCTCTTAGCAGTTTCGTATCAATTTGTTTATGACAATTATCACTGCCATTGTTTGTTTGTAGATATCCTTTAATTCTTCCATGGAGGTGCTTATAATAGGGGCAATTTCAACTGAAAATGTAACATTTTGTGAAAATGAAGGTTTTGTAAGCTGTTAAGGAAGTTTCAACCACATCGAATGATGTTGTATTTATATTCATCTTAAATAAAAAAAAAATCATATATGAAACCCTCAACTTCAAACAATTCATGTTTATTTTCTCCTACGAGTAGATAGGGAATACATTTTTTGTATTGTGTTTTATTTTTTATAATGTAATTTTGTTTAATTAGTGTTTCGTACCTTTATTATGATGTTTAGGAATTGTAAAAAAAGCATATATGTCTGCAACGGCCAGAGGTTGAAGAAGGGGACTTTTACAATGGAATACGGGTTGCCAATGTTTTTTGTCATTTGAAAGTATTTAGTCGTTGGATGGATCCAATGGTTGATGTTCTTTGATTGCAGTGACTGCACCATTTTATTGACTGCAGTCAATCATGGTCCGTAATTTTTATATTGGAAATTGTGTAGTTATAACTTTTACATGTTTTGACTTGTATTTTCAAGACAAAATTTCTTTTTGTTGGTTTCTTAAACAACGTCCTTAGGTCACTGGCGAAGGAATGAAAGAAAGTAATTCCAATGCTATCCATAGTATCATCTTTTTTCTTATCACTAGCTTTTTCTTTTTTAGAATAACTTCCATTATTTTTTTTTTTTATATCAACTAGTTACAAACCCGTGCTTCCAACGGGTTCAGTAACGTTTTCGATAAAATATTGCATTGAAAGGATATATGTTAAAACAATGGAATATCATGATTTATCGTAAAATATGTAGTTGCTAATTAAGCGAGGATAAACTTAAAAAATAT
>Ga0315914_1007530_pt1 | contig 15023 bp, 8 predicted proteins | sample MpolenodulesMG_FD_203920 | JGI IMG/M metagenome (GOLD analysis project Ga0315914, IMG submission 203920) | Medicago polymorpha root nodule microbial communities from Los Angeles, California, United States - elongated nodules | ecosystem: Host-associated > Plants > Roots > Nodule | place: USA... | reverse complement strand
CAAGTATGTATTCACCAAACACACTTATCATCAAACAATCATCATTCACATGTAAACAATTAAGACTCATGCCAATTATGCTATGCGCCTATTCCCGACACATATATGCATGTGGTACCAAATTGCCTCGAGGTCGTCACCTTATGATGCAACAAAAACATCATATGTAAGATTTGTCTTACATTTTCGCTGAAGTAAAAGAGTACACCCTTTTACAACATCAACAACTCGACATGACTATGAGGCATGGACATACAAGCAAAGACTCGACAATGAAAAATCACCTCATATATATATTCAACAACAATATAAAGGATAACCTCCATTTATATTGATCAACTTCAACAACAATTGCATTATCAAGCATTTACGTCCACACAATCAACAAGTCACAAATCAAATAAGAATCATCACCACTTTACCATTATTTGATTAACATATAAGAAATCACGAACAAATTATCATCACACAAAATATATGCATTCACTAACATCGGCTTCATCATTTCATTCAACAACATCATGTGATTTCTCATAATCCAAACAAAGGAGAAAATACATTATACTAAGATAAGTATCATTTTCAACACCTAAAAATCATTTATACATCTTCATGTAGTCACACAAAGCTATTCACAAAAGATTTGTAAAGTAATCGGCCTAAAAGATCGTTTTCGACAAGGTCCGTATCAATTTGCAAAAATGGCCAACATTGACATTTTTCAAAGCAAAGTAATGTATCCATGTTTGAAAACCTACAATTGGATCTTAATCAATCATATAAACATGAATATAGGTCAGTTACAAACTATTAAGCATTAGTTCAAAGATTAACCTAAGTTCGTATAAGAAAAACCCCAAGTTCATATATCCCACATATCCACCCAAAAATCAAGTTTGACATGATTAAGACATTGTACCAACTTACATGCCTTGTTTAAGTCCATATGAACTGTAGACCAAGCTTGCAATCCCTTTTGTTCATAAATTTTCATTTTCAAACCATTTTCGAAAACCGAAAATGACACAATAACAAGTTTCAAACCATTTAGAAAATCCCAAGTTTGAATAGGTAGAACATGTTCCAGTAGGTTCAGGAGTATAAATAGTGATTGAACAAGTTGTAAGAAGCATTTTACAGAGTTCGGATTGGTCCCCGAATGCCCGGAACGAAAATCAAAAGGTGCTGAAACTGGGCTCGTTCGCTTAAGTGACCATCTGTTCGCTTAAGTGACCAAGTTCCAGAAACTTACAGTAGCGGTTCGCTTACCGTTCGCTTAAGTGAACAGTCATTATTTCGGGTTCCAACCCTTTTTCACCCAAAAACCCAAATTTTGATCTCCCAACATCCAAATTCGTTTCCAAAGGTTGTTTACAGGTTCATATAATCAAAAAGGGCTTCCAAAAACACATCAAACATGGAATCTAATGCCATTTCAACACAATTCATTAAGTCAACCCATTTTTACAAAAACCTTCAACAACAACTCAATTCAAACTACAAATCCGAAATTATGAACACCCAAGGTATGAATCATCAACAACAACACCTCATAACAATAACCACATCAATTAAACATGTATTCAATCACAAATCAACAACAACATAGCACAATTCACCAATTTAAGTACAATTCACAACATTCCCATTTATACATATCATGAACATGCAATTTCATCAACAACAATTCAATTATCATCAAATTCATATACCCAATTATCATGAGCACGATTTTCAACGATTAAGTTCACAATAATCACTTATTTCAAATAAGCACTTTTGCATAAAATTAGGGAAGAGATTAAACAAAGAGATTATGAATGAAATCTAACCCCCTTACCTTAATTCTCCACAAAGCTAAGCTAGTGCTTCACTTAAGCTCCAATCCCTTGAGTTTCTATCCACTTCTTGCTCCCCAAGATCTTCTCTCTTTAAAACCCTCTCTCTAGCTCCTTCTCTCTCTACCTCTCTCAAAATGTTTTATGAGAATGAACAAATGATACTAGGTGACCTAATTTCCTCAAAGACTAAGTTTTAAATAGGCTCACCACTATTGGGCTTAACCCTTATGTCTTAATGGGCTCAACACACTTGCTAACTAACCCGCAAAGTATTTACTCGCCTACGGTTAAAGTTATTGAATACTTATCGGTTCACAACTAATTACCACACTAGTAACTTAGTAAAATAATGTTTCATACTTAAGCACTAAAAATAATCCTCACCATGAAATTACTAATTTACCCTTGCTCACCAAATGACCAAAATACCCCTTTAGCACCAAAACCCACTAAAATACACATAGGCAAATAATCACATACGAGCATAAACAAACACACATTAAAACAATTAAAAATAAATCTAGCGAAAATCGGGTTGTTACAGAGTTTGCTTGCTATTCTGATTCTCTTGTTTGCATTAATCTTATTAATGGCCCCATTGTGAGGTACCATATATATGCTATCCTTATCCAAGACATAAAACATTTGCTTCATCACATCAAATTGATCAACTAAAATAAACTAAATAAATAAAAATAAGAATTCTAATTAATTTATTAAAAATAGAGGGTTTTACACAACCAACTAGGGTTGGAACATTTACATGTTTGTCATAATTGAGGGTCTAAGTTAGATGCGAGAGCTAACAGATCATTTAGCCACATTGCCTCGACTGGGGGCTATTGTTCTAATACATTAACTAGACACTCATCAATCCATTGTGATGTCTTTTAACTCGACACAAAACTATAATAGCTTACACAAGGCCCATAGTAAATAATACCTGGAGAAAATGATGCAATATACTTGAGGTCGAAACATTGATGTGTCAAGTATAGGTCCTAAGCCACACTCGAGAGCGGACAAGTCATTTAGCCCCTCAACCTCGACCGAGTAGCTATTGTTGTACTCCACAAAATCTCACATTGTTTGAAAATCGAAAGGCTAATGTAATTTATAATCACTTATATAACATTTATACTTCTTAACCTATCAATGCATCTTTTAACTAACAACAAATATGTGAGGGCTAATACTGTTAGCCTGTAATTTCGACAGACTCATTTAATGTGGTCAACACTTAGTTGACTTTTAACTTTGCAGGAATCGAAGGCTTTCTCATTTTAACTTGAGGATCTCGACTAGATAGCAAGCCTAGCGCGCATGGTCAAGAGTTCGACAGAGCAAGGCTGAAAGCATAATTGCATCGAAGTCAATCAATCAAGGCGGGAGAGATTCGATTTCAAGCTCAAAGGCGGTTTCCATAGTGGAAACGTGGGGACAAGCGGTTGTCCAAGATGGAGGAAGTGGTGATCATGGGATTAGTGTTTTTCCATTTATTTTCCTTATGTACAAATAAGAGTTTCTTAGTCAGAAAATGGGTCGCAAATCATTGATAGAAATTCTACAACACTCAAACTACCGGCGCATAGGGAAACGAGTTATACAGAATGTATGTAAACTGATTTGTAGACCATTTTACTTTTAATGCTATGCATTTTACATTTCCTTTTAAGTTTATGTGTTTAAGCTTTTACCCTTTTCTTTAATTTTACTTTGCTTTTACTTGCATACTCAAACCTGTCGAGATACAGTGCCCTTTTTTACTTTAAAACTCGTCCTGCTCTCTAAGTAACCTTAGTGCATTTCGTGGTTTTTTCAAACATTTTTTGATCAAAACCTTTGCACAACATGTCCTGAGATTTCTAGTTCGGTCTCGCTTGTAATAATCGGAATTAGCCCGTAGTTTGCCAAAAACACCGATAAACAAATACTCGAGCCAAAGCGAAAAAAACCTAAAAAAATCGGTACAATAGACTCGAGTTCATAAACATACTTGAAAAGTAGAAAGAAAATTGCAATGTGTTTTAGAACAATGCTTCTACAAAGATAACGAGCATTGCTTCATTTCTTATTTGATATGTTCATGCAACTAAGCTCGGAGTAATTTTCAAACATTTAAATTAATAATACAATTGAAATGCAAACTTTTGAAGCCACATCATTTACAATTTCCATATGGAGTTCATGCTTAATTGCCTAGGTTAACCACAACAACAAAGTAGTTAGCAAGTTAGCAGTGTTGTTCAATTTCTGACAAAATTAACAAGGTTGCTGACCAACCATATTCTAACATCATTGTTGGATGAAAAATCCAAACTCAAAGAATGAGGAGCAAAAGGACAAGTTATGCTCCTCAAACTAAAAGACAGAAGTCCAACAGAGATGCATGAACCAAAATCCAAAAAAGCATGGAGCTTATCTTTAGCAGCTATTTTGTATTTGCAGTTTGGTGCGAGCACCCATTAAGCCATTGAAATATGCTACAAAGATCATTTTGTAAACTCAACTTTCATTCTTGACCTCCAAATTCTAAACAATGTGGTTGTCTTCCAAAATTCAAAAGCTAAAAACAGTTCTTGAAAGGTTTGAACTATACTAAAATGGGTAATTGGGTATATATCACATAATGTACAAACAAACATTCTCTACATTTTTAAACACCGATTGGCCGATTGGCCATGCTACTTGTAAGTGTAATGACCTGAGCCTATGAATGACAAGTGTTCATAGGCACTCTTGGAATAATCATGCAATCATACACACACAGTATTTATTCTTATACATCAAGTGAACATTCCGGCGCTCTACTAGACCTTGACTCTTCGATCTTTGTGGCCACCTCTGACACTACAAGCTTTGTGAGAAACAGCCCTGCAATTAAAGCTGAACCCATCAACATTGTGAAAACTGCACTCCAGCTTTTTGCAGAGATATACCCTGTTAATAAAGGTCCAATTGCAGCTCCAATAGAACCTGTTCCGTCAATAATAGCCGTGACGGTTGCCAGAGCTCGTGAGTTTCCCTTCAATGACTTGTGTGTTCCCAGGTCAGCCGAAACTGCAGTTGTTATAAGAGCATACGGCCCATTTACAAACATACCAGTGACGAACATCAATGTTCCATTTACAACCAATGAAATGTGCCCATAGCTTCGATAGAAGAACAGAGCAGGGATTGCACAGTACATGAAACTTGCTGCTGTTATGGCCCTAGCATTTAGGCGGTCAGAAATGTGGCCGGCTAGAATTCCTCCGAGCACCCCTCCAACATCAAATAAAGTGGACAGTGATCCCGATGTTTCACTAGATAGAAATTTTCCATCAATAGCTGCATTATAATGAGCATCAATCAGAAACTAAAGATTTTAATAATGTAAACGTGGAGTTACAATAAGGGCCTGATTTGGATTGACTTGTTTGAACTTATTTACTTACTTGAACTTACTTCCTGACATAAATACTTGTGAAATAGCGTATAGCTTACATTAAAACAGTTAGACTTTATTTTATCTTGTCGTAGAAATAACTTATACAAATGCACATATGTGATAAGTGTTTATAGAATAAGCGCTTAATTAAGCTTTTTATCCAAACAATATCTAAGAGTATGCAATTGTATAAAAGTTGGCTTGATGTAGATTAAAAATAAATAAAAAATTTGAATTGAGTAAGAAAGTTTCAGTACCTGTGTGACTAACATAGAATGGTAGCCAATAGAGAAATGTATATGCAACCAATTTGGCGAAAAACAGACAAAAAGCAAAAGGAGCGACCCCAGGAATTCTCCATGCCTCGATAAACCCAACTGCTTTCTCTTTCTCTTCAGCAGGAGTCTCTTGCCTTAGGAGAGATTCTGTGACATCATCTCCGCTTTTCTTCGGACAACTATAATCATCTTCTTCGACTCCAGCAGACTCAGGTGACACAGGCAATATTAGGAAAACCACCAAACCAAGGAAAGACATTATTAATCCCGGCACAACAAAAGACCATCCCCATCCATATCCCAACATAGCAGAAGCAATCAAGGAACCAGCAATGTTCCCAACAGAAGTATGAGCATTCCAAATTCCCATGATCAACCCTCTCTTCCGCTTTCCAAACCAGTTACCCAAAACCGCAACTACGGATGGCCATCCAGTGGATTGAAACAAACCAGCAATCATTTGAACGACTAAATAATAGTAGAAATTGTGATTGTTTCCCCAAAACCCTAAACCAAATAGTGAAGTGAAAACACCAGTTCCTACCATCCCAATAGTTAAAAAAATCCTCAAATTACACCTATCACCAAAATGTCCAGAAAAGTACATCCCGAAAGCATAAACCGCGAGAAAAGCAACATCCAATTGGCCAAGAAGGGATGTCCCGTCGGATCCATTAAATGGAGCCCATCCATCTCCAAGTTTCCAAGAAAGTTTTGTAACCCTCGTACTCGAAGGAAAGAAACTGAAGCCTAAATTATTTGTGGATGAGGATTGGGGATCAAGCACACTCTTTACAATACTGGTCGTTTTTCTAGTGGCATGATAACTAGCATAAGCTAGAAATGTTACAATTAGAACAATTGCTTGGTGGGTTTTGTGGGAAACAGGACTTCCTTTTACATACTCAAGGAACCTTATTCCAATGAGTTTACTGCTACTGCTACCCCTCTCTTCTGCTGCTGAACCCATTTTCAACAAACAGGATCAACTTCACTTTTTTCCTTTGTCAAATTCAACTGCAAAAGTTTAGAAGAAAATAAAAATAGATTAATTAATAACCAATAGTAACATTAGATTCAGTTTAATTAATAACAATCCGATTACATCGTAAAACAGTGTCATAATTAACCATTAATGAATGAATAATAAAATTCTATAATTTTGTATTTATCAAACAAAAAGGATCCGAAAACAATTTATAGTATAACGAAAGTTTTAGTTGAATAAAAAAATGTCCACTATAATATAATTTATGTAAAAAACAACTAAAAAATTGTATTCAGTTAACAGTTTGTATCAAGCTTCAAAGTGCATACAGAAAAAGAAAAGCGAAGAAGAAAATCAGCAGCATCAAGCAAAAGTTAAAAAAAAATATAACCGATCAACCCAATGAACATCACAACGATGAAACTAATTTCCCAAGATGAAAACGCATGAAGAAAAAATTAAACTCACACCAACGCAAAGTGCAATGAATAAAAAAATATTTAAAAAGCGGAAAAGAAAAAGAGAAATTATCATCGTACCAGTCAAGAACAAAAAAAAAGCGGAAATGGAGATTGTTGTGTTTTTTTTTTTTTGATGGAGATTGTTGTGTTGTGTGTGTTCTTTCTTTCTCTTACGTTGGATATTCTTTCCGAAAGTTCAATGTGTTTCGTTTCGTTCGCTTTGTAAGACTTCAGCGATAAATGAGAGAGTAACAAATTCAATTCAAGGAAATCACGTTTGATACGCCAAGAGCGGCAACGTGTGATTACTTATGCTTGACGATAATCTTATTTTATTCCTTTTTGGATTTACCATTTTGCCCTTTTATGGACACCAATTGCCGCAATTTCTACGATCCATTAGAATAGCATTTCATCAATTATATTGACCATAATGTCCTCTCACACCTAACTTCCCTTTTTGTTTTGTCTCACAGGTCTTAATCACCGGTTAATTAACAAACTTTAATGAAACGCGTTAAGATAAAACTACAATTTAACAATTAATCTCAATTGATCTGTCGAAGGTAATCTATTTTCAAAATCTATTTTATCGTTTGGGAAATGGTCGCCAATTTGGGAATGACGTTTCATTATTGGCAAGGCTATGATGGATTAGCCTATCGGCTACTTAGGTAACGTTTGATCCAACTTATTTTAAACTTTTTTACTTAATAAAAGGAGAAGCTCGATCAAACATATTTTTGGAGAAGTACTTAATATAAAAAGTTGCTTATTTTTCTTGTGTAAATACATAGATAAAGTACTTTTGATAAAAGCTTTTGAAACTTACTTTTAAAAAATCTCGGCAACTTTTTCTATTGTTTTCCCCTTCGAATCCCGTGAAGCACATTTTATGTTTCATTTTAATTTTTCTGTGTGTTGTGTCATGTCGTTCAATTGATTCTTTTTATGATTATCTTTATTAACCGTAATAATAAATTTTTCCTGGTTCAATTACTTAAAAAATGGTTATCTCTTTTTTTTTTTAACTGAAAAAGTTAGATCAGTCCACCTAAATTGTCACCGGAAAGAATCAAATAGTTATCTCTTTTATTAACTGTATAAATTATTTATAAAAATATTGTTCACAATTTGACATCGTAATACTTTTTATCGACAATGGTATATTAGTACTTAAACAATATTTTGTTGATGATATTACTAGCACTAGGTTCTTCAAAAAAAAAAAGAAGAAGATATTACTGGCACTAGGACCATCTCAATCATTAGGCAAATAAAATTCTTGTTTTAGATCCTAAATATTTATCATTTCTAACTAGTATATATATGTATATATAAAATAATAATTATAAGTATTATATATATAATATTTTAAATTTTTTGTTTCATTTCCCCTCAAATATTTATTTATTTATCATAATTTATCATGAAATATGAGCTTCCTTAAAATAAATTCATTTTATCAAAAATATATTATCAAACACTTTAACATAAAAAAATATTTGAAATAAAAAATAACATTTACCAAACAACTTTAACTTTAAAGCTCATAATTTTAACTTTAAGTTTAAAGTAGCTTCTATGTCTAAAATAAGTTGGGCCAAACGCTACCTTAATATGAAAGGCAAAGAACTCAACAAAGGCAGAAATGAGAAATATTTAAAGAAGTCTTATCCTACCATTACAATTTGGGAAAGTACCGAAAGTCATTTATTATCAATTGCCACATCTTTGGATATCAGTAGGTGTGGAAATGGGCTAAACCGGACCGAGCTTTGTAAGGCCTAAGTCTGGCCTTTTTCAAAAATGATAGGCCTGAGTCTAGTTTGTTACCCGTCATAGACTCATTTTCCAGGCCTGACATGACTTTTTTAAAGGTCTGATGATGTCTGCAAGCCTATTTAAAAGCCTATTTTACACTATGATCTAACAACACTCACTTATATGCCTACTATTAAATAGCACAAATCGTATAAAGACCTAAAACACACGAAGAGGTCTGCTGCTAAATAACGAAACCTTACGAAGGTTTAATCACACTAATATACATACTACTAAATAACTAAATCATATGAAATCTTGAATTTATAAAAAAAAAAACCTTCAACAATATCAATAATGAAGTGATATTATATATAACAAGCTTAATAGCCGGTATGACGAATTTAATACGCTTTTTTAAAGCCTAAGGCTGGCCTATTTAATTAAATGAGCTTTATAAAAAGCTTGAGCCTAATCTTCTTATCAAATGAGTTAGGCCGGACTAGCCTTTAAATAGGTTAGACCATAGGCCCCTGTCGGACGACCTGACCTGTTCCTACCGCTAGATATCGGGTGGTAAATCAGTTGTAAAAGGTCTTTTCAGCATGGACTTATCAACTGAAGGTTAAAACTTGGCTGTTTTAGCCCGTTTCCATATAGACTCTGAGCATTTCCAACCTTGGCGCGCAACATCATCAAATCATCATCAATAAGGGTAGAGTTAGTGTATGACGTAATCCCTTGATTGGTGGTTGCTTTCAATTGATCGTCCAACATTGAACAATAAAGAATCAACTATTTCATCTCGACCCTGATTTATTCATGTTAATTCATCAGAAGATTCATCATAACTTTGACTTCATGACGATGGGCAAGAGACTGTTTCTCTGTGATGCAATCATAAAATAATTATTTCTCTAAAAGCTCATTTGTCATCCTCTAAAGTTTGTATCTTATAAAGATCACAAGAGGCATGTCTATGTTGGTTTCTCAAACCAAGATAATCCCTTAAAACACCTGAGTTGGAAAACTATGCTCTTGAAAAGATCTTGAATAGAAGAAGAAGACACCTCGCCAAACGCCATCATTCGAGATAACAAGGCTCTAAAAGCATCCATATCTATGGGAGATCTCGCCTTTCAACGTTGTAACGAACTTGTCAAGATTTTCGTAAAAGGATAAATAAATTGTTGAAGAGTGGTTACCATTAACAAAATATCGCTTCAACTCTTCTTCAGGGACGCTTACAATTAGGGGAGGTGACAGAGAGAGTGAAACAAATTATCTTAGTGTTTGATTAAGAAACTTTATCTTTCTTTCTTAGTGCGCGAGTGCAACATGTTGCGCAACGTGCGTGAGTTAGTGAACTACCAGATTCCAGTTACATGCCCTGGTTTCTGGATGTTCAACCATGAGGAACAATTTTTCATTTTAATTGGGATGAAATCACTTTTGTGATCCATGATGACTTCGTTACCAAATGTTTAATAGTTGATTTCTATGTGAAATTATGTCTTGTACCATTCTCAAATCTCAAACACAGCACCATTTTCTCAACCCACATATGGGTTTCAAGAATGAAGAAATACAAATCAAAAGAGAGAAGGGGAAGGCAAACCGAAGTGCATGAAGGAGAACAAAAGCTGCGATGGAGAAGAGCTGAACGGGATTTGGATTTAATACAGCCAGGTGTAGTGTAAACTCGGTGAAAATGTTTTGAAAATGGGATTACGCAAGCCTTGTCCACATTAAACACCCGCCACATAGAACACGAGTTGCACACATAAGACTTAAAATGGGAAAGTAAAACGAACTTTCGTGGTGCAAGTTGACAAAAAGCTAAACTGCGTTCTCCAACTAAAGAAGGGCATTTAAGTCAAACTAATAAAAAATACAAGTAGGACTAGATTGTAAATTTATCCAATAGGAAGGGGTAAAATGGGTAGGTTGTTGCCAACTTGAGACGGCTAAAAATAAAAGAGTATATGCGAATATCCGACAGGGATTATTCTTTACGTGAAGCGGATATTCGCCTGAGGAAAACATGGGCCATAATGTCCTACGTGTATCATTACAATATGATGTGGCAAAACAAGTGGACAGAATTAACATGCTGCTTGGCCTACTTTGTATGCACGTGTCACACAAAAAAGGATTTGTTTGTTTATGTTTTTGTTGTTATTTTTACCTTCCACTATCATAATATTAGCAAATCTGCATGAGTCACACATATTTAGATGTGCAATATAAAATTAAATTATAAGAATTTTTTATAAAATATTATTCCATCCGTTTGTTTTTTACATTGTCAATTTTTAACATTTTACATTTATCAAAATAATCAATAAATGGGTGATATTTTTATATAACATGTATATTTTTTATACAATACTCACAAACATTTATTTTTTTTATGAAGCAAGAGAAAGGACAGACATCCAAAGGAAACGTAGACATACCGGCTATGTTGGCATCCTTGAGAGGCCTCATCCTGTGTCGTCTAACTCATAAGATATATTATTCAAAAAAAGATAAAAATATTATACAAGATGGAGGGAACCTAACCCTCAAAAAGACAAGAAAGCGAGCAAGAAAGAGAAAATCTAAGGACAACGAAAAATGAGGCAAACCATAACGGTCTTTGAGGATATCCTCTATAAGAAAACTAGGCAATGGTGCAACGCCGTCCACCAAATAGAACCTAGATAGAATGACCACGGTTGACTAGCTTGTTAGCACAATCGTTACCTTGTCGAAAGAAGTGTGAAGAGACTATCTGAACGCCAGATGAGTACAGTTATGCCAACGGTTCCGAAAACGGATGCGCACAATTCCAACAGATTTGAAAGCGCCCAAAGCACTGGTAGAATCACTCTCTAGTGTAACGCCCTATTTTCTTATTTAATTATTTTTGGTTGAGTTTAGAGTCTTTTATATGACTTAGATGATTTATGTTGATTTATGACGTGTTGTGATGTATTATTATTTTATTAAGTGGCTTTATGTTATTTTTCAATAGAATATGTTGGAATATTGGAATAAATATATTTGAGGGGATGGTTTGGATTTAGTTAGAAAATATGTTGAGGGTGTGAGATATAAAAGCTAAGAGGCAGACACAAATTAGGTTTAGAAGCTTTTGGAGAAAAAGAGGAGAACCAAGAGAAGAGAGAACCTGTAGAGTCTTGCAATCACCAATCTAAGGTAAGGGTGGGACTAATATTCTCTAATCTTAAGTGGTATAATTCTGAAACTGAGTTTAGCATGTAGTTTTGTTGTTGTTCATGTGAATTTGAGAATTAGGGTTAAAAACTGGATTTGATGATAGAACACGTAGAATTGGTTGGTAAGAGTGTAGAAAGTCCGTAGAGTTCATAGATAATTGATGTCCAGGTTGCAGAATGATCATAGGTTGAGTTTCCTATCAATTTTGGAATTGGGGTTGATGAAAATTGGGTTTTTGGGGTTAAAAATCGCACTTTCCGACAGAAAATCTGTTACGTTCGCCACCGCGAGTAGTCTGCTCGCCACGGCGAGCTAGGTGTAACAGAGAGCAGTGTTTGCTCGCTACCCACTCGCCACAGCGAGTAATTGTGTAACAGAGAGCAGTGTTTGCTCGCCTTTAGTTCGCCACCGCGAGTAAGCCCACTCGCCACGGCGAGTAACCTTGTAGCAGTGCACCTTTTCATGTTCTTGTGTTGTATTCATGCATTTCTGTTTTGAATTAGCCTTTGGTGTATACCTGAAAACTCTAGGTGATATTATCAGTTACTCAGATGGTTGTTTGTCAAGAATGACATGATTTATGAATTGATATATGAATGTACACATTGATGGTCCATTATATGAATAACTTGTTGATGAATTATTACATGAAGGTATGTATATATGTTGATGAATTATTATATGCATGCTTATGTTGAATTAACATGATGATTATTAAATGATGAATATTTATGAGATTATAATGTTGATGTTGTTATTGATGTTGTCGATGTTGTCAAGTCGTTCAAGTTGTACGTTGATGTTGTATAGGTTGTTGAGTCCATGCATACTCATATAAGTTGGGGGCTCATGCCCCGTTGAATGTTAATCATTCATAACACGTTTATTTGTGAGCCTATGCTCTGATTTAGGAGTTGATGCTCCAACGTTGATTTTAGGAGTTGTTGCTCCAGCGTTGATTTTAGGAGTTGTTACTCCAGCGTTGATTTTAGGAGCTTATGCTCCAGCGTTGATTGGTACCACATGCATACTACATAGTCAAGTTGTTGTTGCGTCGTTGCATTGTCGTTAATGTTGAGTTGTCGTCGTCTTGTTGAATAGTTGTTGTTGATTTAAATGCTAAGTGGAACTAAGTGAAGCATACGTGAATTATTATTGCTAATAAGTATACGTGAACTATTATTGTTGTTAATTAATGTTGTTTAGGTCGTTAAATTCCGTTGATGAATTATATGCTTATTATTATTGAATGTGAAATCTCACCCCTTCTGTTTGAATGTTGCCTCTATGTGGGTAACTTGCAGTTAACCAGGATTAGCTGCTGATGTGAGTTGACTCTCTCGTGCGTCGTCTTAGGGTCGCTCTGATACGTAACGGGATGGAGATATTTGTTATGTTTTCCACTGTTGCGTATTATTTATGAACCATGTTGTTGAACCTTTTTGAATTAAGATTTTTGATTAAGTTGTTTACGTCGAGGTCGTAGTGCCGAAGTTGTTGAACTATGAATCTATTTTCCCCTACGATGTCATTGAAATTTTGACAAGGTTGTTTTAATAAATAGTAACTTTACTCTATTTATAGTTTAAATGTAGCGTGACATTCCGTTTTACGTTGAATACTCTGATTATTTGTATTATTTACATTGTTGGGAAAACTGGGTGTTACATCTAGCCAAACATTTGACCACATATTTTGCATCGCATATTCCATTACCAGGATTTAACCACGAATTTCAAATTGGACCACAGAAAAGTGGCCAAGTTGCTAGAAAAGCACCCCAACAAAGTGCCTCTGATGTCCTTGAAAATACCACCACAAGAAATGTGCATTGTTGGAACAAAATGTGTTTAACATTACCACCTTTAAGTTTTGATGATAACAAGGTATTAAAATGTCATTTGGATATGCTAATATTTGTTCTAGTGTGTAGGACCATAGAGTAAAGTTTTATAAGTCTTAAACTCAAGTATTGGTTTTGAAAGAACAAATGAGAGCAATAAAATTTACAAAGGAAGCTTATGTTGCAAGACAGAGTCTGAAGACCATCATAAGCTGACTGCCAGAAGTTGACGCCATTAGAGAGTCTGAAGATCATCAAAAGCTGAAGTTCATCAGAGTCTGAAGACTGGAAGCTGCAGTTAGTTAAAAGTTGTTAATCTGAAGACACATCATTGCAAAAGGAATGGAATCCTGGAGCAACGACTATTTCGGAGGATTTAGAAGGAATTGGATGCTTATTCACTAAAGAGCGCAGGAAAAAGGACATAGTACAATTGTACAACCACTACTCCACTCCTTATGTCTGCAGTAGTACAAGATAACAGCTGTGTCTACGGTGGTTATGCTATATTCAAGGAATGAATTGAAGTTGTTCTCTCTTACGACAATAACCATATCAAACAACAAATCATTGGTGATGATCAAGCTTTGCAACGACTCTTTTTGATGTGCTGGCAATCAACACCGTCTCTTTCACACCTCTATATAAAGGAGTGAAGACTTGAAGATTGTAAGAGACTCAAGAACAATTTACAAGTGCCAAAACTCTGCTGAATTGTTTTCACATCAAAGTTCACTTAGAATTTCTTAACAACTTTCATATCTTAGAAATTCTAAAGTCTTAAGAGTCTTTATCTGATCTGTATATGTGAACACCACTGATTGTATATCAAGTGTTCATACCTCAGACAATTTTCTGTGTAATTCTATTTGATTAGAAGTCTCTTGCTTTTGTGCTTGCGCATAGGTAGTCTCTTGCATGTGTGCTTGAGTATAGGAAACCTCTTGCGCAGAGTTAGTGGTTGTACAATTCGTACATTGTACTATATCAACGCTCTTACACTTCTGGTGAAGTAGCTTATGATGACCTTGCTTCTGATGACGTGTCTTCAGGAGCGCTTTTCTTCAGGAGCGTATTCTTCAGACGCATTTCATTCAGATGCTTTAAGCTTCAATAAATTCCTTTGCTCTTTGACTTGTTCAATCAGAATCTCTATGAATGATACTTTGATTAAGATCCTGTACACTTTGAAC
>Ga0315914_1007529_pt1 | contig 15023 bp, 5 predicted proteins | sample MpolenodulesMG_FD_203920 | JGI IMG/M metagenome (GOLD analysis project Ga0315914, IMG submission 203920) | Medicago polymorpha root nodule microbial communities from Los Angeles, California, United States - elongated nodules | ecosystem: Host-associated > Plants > Roots > Nodule | place: USA... | reverse complement strand
TATATATATATGTAAGCATGGTTTTTTTTAACTATTGATGGTTACAGCAAAGGGCAAATGCCTTGTGCAGTGTTCAATCAATGTGCCAAATCCATTAACAATAATTTACGTGTTCTTTTTTACGGACAATAAATATGATATAATTGCGGAATTCACATTATTTGGTAACATTGAGTTTGTAAAATCGATTTTACCAATTAAAAAAACTACTATTACTTGCTTCCACTGAACGTGAGTCTGGAGCATAAGAATCAATTTTATTGTTGAAACCCAAACAGCATCACAACATTACCAAATCACGTTTGAGCTTGTTAACGTGAGTTTGCCCCTCTCCACCGCTCAACCAAACATTGACTTAAACTAGTTAGGAATAAGTTGCATTTACAGAAAGTATGTGTCAAATCAAAATTAAAGATGGGGTAGTCTTTTTTTTTTTTTTTTTTGGCCGGGGTTCGAACCTCAAACCTTGCATATTTTATGCATTGTCCATACCAATTGAGTTAAACTCACGAAGACAAAGATGGGGTAGTCTATTTGGGTGCATACCGCGCTCTGATGAAAAAAAAATAGAAATTAGGTTTTTTTTCATTTTTTTTCTATCATGTTGATAATTTTTCTGTTATATTATATATTATTTTCCTTTTTTTTTTTACAATAAAAATAACATTTCGCTCACTCATGTTATGCAAATACTCTCTTTACATCATAATTTTCTTCATTATGACGTTTATTTCCAAATTCTAGTTTTATATGTGGTGTAGTAAATTATGAAAGACATTTACTTTTTTTGAAGGAAAAAAAATTACTTGTAAATATTTGTTTGTTAAATGTTTTACGTAGAATAAACAGTACCTTTAATATTATTAATTAATGTGGTCGTGCCTTAATATTTCAAAAAATCTTGTATCTCATACATGTACAAGTTAAGGAAAATAACAACCTAAACAATTTAAAACGTCGATAAAGATATTCGTTTGAAATTGTATTTTTATATTATTGATTAGTTCATTAGAACATGAACCTTTTTTGTGTCAGTTACATGACTTTTTTCTTTTTATATATATATATTTATGGATGTTATTTACAATTAAATAAAAGATTGTTCTTTGGAAAAAAAATTATTTTATTTTATTAGAGGCATATATTCTTACTATTAGAGTCAGACCTCTAATTTCTTAGGAACAACCCTGCTCGAATTCGTGCAACCTAGGTAAGAAGTTTTAAACGAAATCGCCTTTTAAAAAAAAGTTTTAAACGAAATAAAATAAGATGGAACATAACAATATGGAACAAAGTTTCCGTTATGTTGTTTGAGTATTTTATGCGGGAATAGAAATAAAAATTTATTTTATCATTTGAAAAATGAACGAAATGAAATAATTATATGACATCGATACATGGATTACATTGAATTATTCAAAATTGTAAAATTATTATTGATGTGTGCAAGTCATTGTCAATTGTGTCTTATGTCCGTGTCTAGGTCCTCATATATTATAAAGGGATTGAGCAGAAGTTTTGTTTGAGAACACATATTTGACATTTTTCTCAGAGAGATTTGCTATCCAAGCTCTAGTCCACAATGGTGTCATTTTTCCACACACTAGTTCTAGCCTTTCCTTTATTGGTTTTATTCCTTTTCATGAAATACAAAACTATTATTAACAACTCACAACCTTTCCAAAAGGTCCAAAAGGCCTTCCCATAATTGGTAATCTCCATCAACTTAACATATCAAATCTCCATTTTCAGCTTTTGAATCTCTCAAAAATATATGGTCCTCTTTTCTCCCTTCAAATTGGTTTCAAGCAAGCAATTGTTGTTTCATCACCTAAAGTAGCTAAAGAAATTCTCAAAGATCATGACCTAGATGTATGTTGTAGACCTCCTTCATATGGTTCACAAATATTTTCTTACAATGGCATAGATATGATATTTTCACCATATAATGATTCTTGGAGAGAGATAAGAAAAATTTGTGTTGCTCATTTCCTTAGCCCCAAAAAACTTTCTAGCACTTTACATGTGAGAAAATCTGAGGTTAAACAAATGATGGAAAAGATATCTAATCATGTTTATTCTTCCAAAATTTCAAACCTTAGTGAGATTATATTGTCTGTCTTAAGCTCTATAGTATGTAGAATTGCTTTTGGGAAAAGTTATGAACATGAAGGAGCTGAAAAAAGTAGGTTTGATGGTTTATTTAATGAGGCACAAGTTGTTTTGCTTTCCTTTTTTGTTTCAGATGTTATTCCTTTCATGGGGTGGATTGATAAACTCACAGGGTTACTTGATCGTGTTGGCAACACTTTTAAGGCTTTGGATGAGATTTTTGAAGAAATTCTTCAAGAACATCTCAATCCTAATAATAGGAAGAAAGAAGAAGAGAAGGATGTAATTGATTTGTTACTTGAATTAAGGAAGCAAGGTGGTCTCTCAATTGATCTCACCAATGATAAAATCAAAGCTGTTATTATGGTAATGTATTGTTGTTTTTGAATACTTTTTTACATTGATATTGGTAATATAAAAAAATAGTAGGATTTTTTTTCTCAAAAAAATTATGAAATTTCGTTCCCCATTAAGTGGCACTTTCCGATAATTTTTATGATGCAATTTTGAGCATATATATTTGTTTAATTATTCTTACACTTTTAAATTTTTGAATGATTTTTAGTAAATCATGTGCGGATTGAGTTTGGCCGATTTTGATCAAATTTATTGGTTTCTGTTGGTTTAAAAATCCATACTTTATGTCAAACCAAAATCAATTCTAAATCCAGCGATGAAGAAGTTGGTTTGGATTGGGTCAGAGCCAACACTTAGACTTAATTCTATAATATAAAATTTTAACACTTTAAGATTACCACGTAAAAGTTTTAAAAAATATTAACATAAATTACAAATAATCAATTTTGTTTGAACAAATTAAGTAAAAGGGTTCAAAATCTAAATCATGTTACTATAATTGAACAACTTTGAATTTGAACGGGTTGATTCGAGTTGAATCCGAGTTTGAACAAGTTCAGTTAAAATATGGGTTGGACCATCAGGCTGAACAAATCACCTATAATTGCGAACACCTCACGGTTAAGTAATATTATTTATGTGCTACGAAGCACGAACACTCTTCAGATTAGGCATGTCCCGGTACTGAACACGCATCGGTGTCTGACACCAACACGACACGGATACATATAATTACATTGAATTGTGTGATTATCTCAAATTATCATCAGTGTGGGCGTGTCTGTATCGTGTCTGGTGTCCGTGTTAGTTTATGTGTATATTTAAAAATAAATAAATATATCTAGTAGTTTGAAATAAAATTCATATTTAGGAACAATGTTTCGACATGATGGACTTATATTTTGTGGTAGAGATTGTAACCATGCAATTATAAATATCTTTTGCTGCTAGTTATTTTTCTACTTCAGAAGTCATTCATTTGTTAGCACAAACACATTTGTATTAACTATTAAGCTCCTAGGACAACTAATTTCTTGACCAATGCACCATTGTCACATTTGGAAATTCTAATGATATGTATATTGAATTATGTTTAGCAGCAATGACATGTCTCAAATAAGAAAAATAAAATGCAAAATAAGTGTCAAGTAAGCAAAAAAAGAACAAAGATATAAGATCCTAATGGATTTCTTGTCTTTTGATGATCACAGAACATACTTTTAGCAGCTATTGACACAAGTACAGCTACAATAGTTTGGGTGATGACTGCATTAATAAAGAATCCAACAGCAATGAAGAAAGCTCAAGAAGAAATTAGAAACCTATGTGACAAAAAAGAGTTTCTAGATGATGATGACATTCAAAAGCTTGTATATCTCAAGGCTGTGATAAAAGAGACATTGAGATATTATCCACCAGTACCATTGTTACCAAGAGAGACCATTAAAAAATTTATTCTAAATGGTTATAAAATAGAACCAAAAACATCGGTGTTTGTGAACATTTGGGCCATTCATAGGGACCCTGAGACATGGAAAGACCCAGAAGAATTTTATCCGGAGAGATTCTTAAACAATGATATAGATTTTAAGGGACAAAATTTTGAGATGATTCCATTTGGTTCGGGGCGTAGAATGTGCCCTGGCATATCATTAGGAATTGCCACAGTGGAAATGATAATTGCAAACCTTCTCAATTCATTTGATTGGGAAATGCCTCAAGGGATGACAAAAGAAGATATAGACACTGAAGGACGTCCAGGACTTGCTAGTCACAAGAAGAATCCCCTTTGCCTTGTTGCCAAGAATCACTACTAAAAAAACAAAAATTAGTGAGGGATATTTAGTGAGGGAAAATGTGAAATCTCTCTCTAATTCCGTCACAAAATTTTGCGACCAAAGAATTTGTGAGGAATTTCATTTTTTCCGTCACTAATTTCCCTCGCTAATTTTGTTTTTTCTAGTAGTGAATCACGTGTGAATGTCACAAGGTCATTTGTAGTGCAATAAATAAAGTGATTGCATGAGGAGCACATTGACTTGTGATAAAAAATTTCAAAGTATACTAAATTGTACCTGTAATAAAAAATGATAAATAACTTCATCTCCATGGAGTTGGAGATGAGATTATTATTTGTTTTATCTTCAAAACAAAATTCTAGATACTTAGGAAATAAAGAGAAATAGGTTTGAGTAATTTTGGTAATCAAAGAAAAATTGTAAAAATGTGAGTTAATCTATATCTTCCATACCCATACATAAAGAAAATACGTAGTTTTGGTACAATATGCTTTTTTCCAATCCTGTCTTAAATTTTTATATTTACCATTTAGGGTCAACCCAAATATAAGGCTACCACCCTCATACTTTGTTTGAGAGTTTCAAAGGGAGGAGAACTTTACTGAAAATATGCTTTTTTTTCAATCCTGTTTAAATCTTCATCATGCTGTCAAAAATCTCTCTGCTGAACTTTACGCTAAAGATGTTCATTTTAAAGAAATAGATAGATAGAAAGTATAGATTTTCATTATGCTGTCAAAAATCTTTCTGCTGAACTTTACACTAAAGATATTCATTTTAAAAATAAAAAAAAAGGTAGATAGAAAATACAGATCTTCATCATACTGCTGTCAAAAATTTCTATGTTGAACTTTACACTAAACATGATGATTTAAAAAAAATATACATGTAGAAAATATGGATCTTCATCATGTTGTAAAATATACCAAGATATATAGGGTGCAAGTCAGGTTCGAACTATATAATCCGAACCAGTTCAACACATGTTTTTTGTGTGCTAAATATTGCACCGACAGTTTCTGTGGTTTACGACGCACATAAACTTCTATAAATAAGTGTGCTTGATTCAGTTGTTGTAAAACACAACAAAAAGCTCTAAAAATTCTTCCAAAGATATGAACATCAAGAGGTTGTTATGACTTATGAGCTAGATCTTGTTGCCTTGGCAATATACCTATGTCAATTGGCAAGACAACATGATCTAACTCAAAACAATCCTCTTGAAACACCTTGTCTTTCATTATTATGTTGCATATATGATTCTGACAAGATTCTTATGAACTTGATCCAGTTGTCCTGCTGATCGAAATATGTCAGCTGGATCAAGTACAAAAATACATCTTCGTACATCTTCTTCGCAGATTCATCACTTCTGTTATTATGTTGTTTTAAACTGTTTAATTATTTTTGTACATTTTTTTTATAAAAATTCTTATGTCAATTCGCCATGAAAACCTACTAAAAAATCAAGCTTAAACACAGTCTGGTGCTATTCGGATTGTATAATCCAAAAATATAAATAGGGTTTCATATTGTATAATCTAAAATTTCTCATACTAGGTGGGTTGTGGCGTTTCACCAAAGGTTTGGACGGTTTGTGGTGTGTTTAATCATTTTTGGTCGATTGAACCACGTTTCATTTGACTGTAGTTATGGTCTAGGATTGATTTATGGCTATAAATAAGCTTGCATCTTCAACACTTTCATTCATTCTTCACTTACCATCTTTTCTTACTCTTTCTTAAACATTCTTTAGTTTTGTAGAAGTGTTTACGGTGTCATGGTCATTGTTGACTGTTCATAGAATCCCTGCAATTGCTTTGCAGTTTATGCGGGAATTCTACGATGGCCAGCAGAGGCCTTTGAGATCAAATGCAACACAAAAAATGCAGTTCGTAAAGTTTCAGATTTTAGAATACGAAAAGACCAAATACATCAACTAAAGATATGAACACCAAGAGGTTGTTATGAGTTAGATCTTGTTGCCTTGACAATATACCTATGTTAATTGGCAAGACAACAAGATCTAACTCAAAACAATCCTCTTGAAACACCTTGTCTTTCATCATTATGTTGCATATATGATTCCGATGAGATTCTTATGAACTTTATCCAGTTGTCCTGTTGATCGAAATATGTCTGCTGGATCAAGTACAAAAATACATCTTCGAACATCTTCTTAGCAGATTCATCACTTCTATTATTATGTTGTTTTAAACTGTTTAATTATTTTTGTACATTTTTTTAAAAAATTTCCTATTTCAATTCGCCATGAAAACCTACCAAAAAATCAAGTTTAAACACAGTCTGGTGCTATTCGGATTGTATAATCCGAAAATATTAATAGGGGTTCAGATTGTATAATCTAAAATCTCTCAGACTAGGTGGGTTGTGGCATTTCACCCAAAGTTTGGACGATTTGTGGTGTGTTTAATCATTTTTGGTCCACTGAACCACATTTCATTTGACTGTAGTTATAGTGTAGGATTGATTTATGGCTAGAAATAGGCTTGCATCTTCAACAATTTCATTCATTCTTCACTTCCCATCTTTTCTTACTTTTTCTTAAACATTTTTTAATTTTTTAGAAGTGTTTATGGTGTCATGGTCATTGTTGACCGTTCATAGAATCCTTGCAATTGATTTGCAGTTTATGCAGAGATTCTACGATGGCCAGCAGAGACCTTTAAGATCAAATACAACAAAAAAAATACAGTTTGTAAAGATTTCGATTTTAAAATTGTTGTGAATTCGATGAAAAATCACACCAATAAATTACTTGATGTGTGGAGCAAGTAATAATCAAGCAACCAAAAAAAGTGTATGGAAGTTATAAACACAAACAAAAGTAGAAAACAGCGAGAGAAAGAAAGAGATAACACACGAAATTTGTTTACCCAGTTCGGTCCAAATGGACCTAGTATGGGGGAGAGAGCAGCCCTCCGTTTCACTATAATGATGAGTAACTTTAGAAAAGAGATATCAATGGGTTACAAGAATAAGTCTCCCACCTAATTCTACCCAAAGCCCCAATCTCTTCCCGTGACCAAGAGACTCAATCCTAACAGTGTTTCTCAAGGTGAATCAACCCAACCCTAGTGTTTGTTGCCAAGAGCAAACTCTATACAAACCCTAGTTTGATTTCTAAACCCTTGTTTCAGCTCCCTCTATCTCAAGGTTTACTCTGATACAAAGCCTATATTTATAGTAAAAGTATCCCTCATAAAATTGGAACAAATCCAGCCCAAAATACGTTATATTTTTATTTTCTGTTCCGCAAATTCGGCCACCGAATTTGCTCTTCGGCCACCGAAGAAACACGCATCAAAAGGGCCTAACAATTAGGGCATAACGCGCATCACAACTCCAATTTCTTCAATTTTGAGTCATTTCACAACAAAAATCGAAAAAGACCTAACAATTAGGTTCGGTTATTAGACTTATTTATTAGTAAATCTTCTTTATTAGACTTATTTAATGTCTGTTATGTGTTGGCATACGACATATATGTGTAACTTATTTCTTCAATTATTATCGATGTTATTGAATTATGATGTTTTGTGCATGTGATTAGTAGGTATACTTCATGTTAGGTTGTTCTACTTTTATATGGATTAAGCGTGCCAAATTGTTCATTAAAGGCCTACCTATTTTCTTTGTTTGGTATTTATCAAGATCTAAGATTGACACAAAACTAGTTGTTGTGAACTAGATTCCACGGAATAGAAGCGGTGGGCATCATCAACAAATTGTGCTCCGTAAATCTGGAAATTGTCTTAATAGCAAGGTACAATGACTAATTATTTTTTCTCGTAGGCCACTTAAATATCTTACATGAATGATACAGTACAGAAATCATGTGAGAAAGTATTTTATCTTAATTAACCTTTGCTCATTTACCAGAAAAAATGCAAGTGGCACATACAATTACAACTACAATAGCCACTTCATCATCTTTCATGATCTTCTACTAGAGCTTGGAATTTATCAAAGCACCAAGGATGAAGGCCTGATGACCTGTGTATTGCACACATCAGGTTAATTGATTCAGTTTTTTTTTTTTTTGTAAGGTGCAGCATAAAAGTAACATCTAATAACATGAATATTTAAACAATGCATTGGGTTAATTGATTCAGTTTTTTTTTTTTTTTGTAAGGTGCAGCATAAAAGTAACATCTAATAACATGAATATTTAAACAATGCATTGATCTTGTGGTTGTAATTGTTGCTTTAATAGTTGTATGACATAAAAGTATGGATGACAAAAAAATCTACACACATGGATAAAATATAAACAGATATTTCAATTACCTATTATTTTTTGGTAAATAATGCATATTTGATTGTATCTGCATCTGTGGATATCCGTACCCGCCCTTAAACTAAATAAACTACATAAATAACCTTACCACATGCGGATTTGTTGAATCAAGACTTTGGTTTTTTTTAAATATAATAAACTTTATTTATGCTTTTGTTGAATTAATGAACTTTGTTTTGTTAAACGTGATGAACTTTAATTATGTTTTTTTTATAACCAATTTATGTTTTTGTTGAATCAAAGAAATTTGTTTTTGCTAAATGTGATTAACTTTCTTTTTGCTAGAAATAAAATGTATAGATATTACTATGGTAATGTATGAATATTATTATGTTTTGGTAAAAAGAAGAAAGTGAATGTGATGAACTTTTATTAAATTTTAGGTAACTATAAAAATTATTAACAAAAATCATTTTTTTTCTCTAAAAAATATTGTCCATGAATATCTGTATATACCAGTGGATACGTCAAAATTCATGGATTACCCGCTAAATAGATATTTGTGTGGATATGAAAAGGCCCGAATACAGTGGCGGATCTACATTGGAGCTATGTGGGACCATATAGCTCCACATGCTTTTCCCACTTAGTTGATAAAGAACATGAGCCATGATAATATGACTTGTGTGCTACTGTAGTAGATTTCATTCCAAGGCCATTTATTCGTCTTTTCCTAGTTCTTTGTAACACTTAAAACTTATTGTTATTTTAGGCTATGTTTTTAGTTGTTTTCTTTGCATTTGAAGACACATAAGTTGTAATTTAGAGGAGTTGACAATGGTTTATGGAAAAAATTATATTGTTTTCATTTGAGTCGTTGTAATTCACTTTTATCCTAAATCATGCAACTTCATAGGTGTTTTGAGTCTTTTTAGTGAGAAATCATGTAAATCGGCAAAGCAAGACATCATGTGAAGAATCGAGAATATGAAGATTGAAGACTTTATGATTCTTTGAAGGATGTTGAAGATAATATAATTTGAAGAAAATTCATTCCAAGACTGCAAAATTCGAATGGCGAAAAACTGCAAAATTCGCACTAGAGTTGCTGCCCCATGCGCCCCTGCATATAAGATAGCTTTCCTTGCTGTTCCATGCGTCCCTACGCCCCACTTCATGTACCCCGCATATGGATGACGAGCAGGAGGTGCCTTTTGCTTGTTTTCCAAGTTGTTTTTAGTGAAAAACCCTAATTTTCATCTCTTAACCCCTAAGTAATGATGCACTATAAACAAAAACCCTTGCACACACTTTTATTGATTCATAAAGCTATTGGTACAAGGAAAGGGTCAAGCATCTAGAGCTTCAATGCAAATGATCTTCATCATTCTCTCGTTCTCTCTAGGGTATGTTTTTATATTATTTTGTAATGATGTCAATTGCCACGCACAACTAAACCTCTCTTGAAAATGGCATCAACTGCTAAATTCTTTTCGAGACACGCCTTATGAACCGCATTCCAAAGACCAATCTTATGCCAAAATTGCACAGTAAAAGGACACACAAAACAAATAAGAGCAACGTCTTAATGAGGACTACCACAACTCACACAACTTGTGGGACATTGTACTCTTTTATATTGAAGGCTAACTCGGGTAGGCAAACACCCACGACACATTCACCAAATAAAACTCTTTACTTTTGGCGGAACTTTTACTCTCCAAATATAGAACCAAAATCCTAACTTTGAAGGTGAGAAACATCTACCAACTCTTCCACACATAGTTTGTAAGCACTATTGACAGTATATAAACCATTCTTTTTAGCTTTCCAGATTAACCTATCATCCACCACCTGATTAAGTAATGTTGTTCAAAGAATATAGTCGGAAATATCAGGACTAAACACTTGTTGGATCACTTCCCGGTTCCAACCCTTCGTTGAGGTATTCATGAGACTACTAACATAAAAATCCCTCACAAAGTTTGACCCTATAATATTTCCATATATGCAATCCTCATTCAACAACCAAGGTTCATCAAGCATGGATATAGCGTGACCCGTACCAATGCTCCCTACTGCGCACTATGAAGCGTGCCTTCAAAATACTTCTCCATACATAGCTAAGATTGTGACCCATATTTACCGTCAAGTAACTACGGGAACGAAAATACCGAGGCTTGTAAATACGAGAGATAAGAGAATTAGGTTATGTCAGGAATTTCCAACCTTATTTCCCTAACATAGTCATATTAAAAGCAATCAAATCTTTGAATCACATGCCTCCATGGTTTTTATGCATTGATAACTTCTCCCAAGACATCCAATGGATACCCAGATTATTAGGGCCCCCATGACCCCACCATAATGAGTTCATCATCTTCTCAATAGTAGAAATGATATAAGTAGGTAATATAAAGATACTCATAACATATGATGGGATATCCTACATCACAGATTTGATCATGACCTCACGACCTGCTTTAGATAAACATTTACTGCTCTAGGAATTTATTTTCTGCCAGGCACGGTCTTTGATATACGAAAGTATTGTCGTACGGTCCCTCCCGATCATCAAAGGAAGACCTAAGTACTTCCCTGTACCAAGAACAACCTGAACTCCCATAATATTAATGATAAATCTTTTAAAAGCATCAGGGACATTTCTACTATAATATATCTCAGACTTAGGCAAACTAATGGCTTGACCATATGCTTCTTCATACATTATGAGAATATTCTGCATCTCCTGAGTTTGGCGCCTCTTCTGCTTTAAAGAAAAGGAATCAATCATCACCAAACAATTAATGAAAAATTGGCGGCACACCTCCATAAACTGTCGTACCCCTAAGGTCTCCTATGGCTTCGACACTTCTGATAAGAGAGGAGAGACCCTTTGTGCAAATTATAAAAAATATAAGGAGAGAGATGGTCTCCTTGTCTCAAACCACAACCCAAAATAACAGAACTCACCGCTTCATTATTAACAAAAACCAAATAATCAACCGTCTCGACACACATACACAATCAAAGAATTCACTGATTATTAAAACCCATCTCAATCATGACCTCCTTTAAGCAATCCCAATCCTTTCGATCATACGTCTTGCTAATATCTAGTTTAAGCGCAACACAACCAACAATTTCCCTCATCTTCTTCTTCATGTAGTGAACAACCTCAATAGCTACCATGGCATTGTCAGGAATCAACCTACCCAGAACAAAACAGATTGAGTGTCAAAAATACACTTAGGGAGGACGATTTTCAGTCTGCTAGCAAGCACTTTAGAAATAAGCTTATACAACACGATACACAATGTTATAGGTCTTAAATCCTTCATAGTAGTCTGTATGTTACCCATTGGAATGAGAGCTATATTTGATGAATTCAGAGAAGCCGAGAACTGACATGTTTCTACCCATTCACAACAATCGTTAAAGATGTCGTAACTACAACTACTCTAGAAATGTTGGTAAAACCTCGAGTTATATCCATCAGGGCCAAGACATTTATCTGAGTGCATCGAAAAAATAACATCTCTGATCTTTTCCTATAATAAATATTGTTGTTGGTGTCATTAAAAAAAATTAGATTATATTTTTTGTTATATTGTTGGTGTCATTGAAATAGATAATCATGATTAGTTTGCTTTGTTATAATTAAAATTTCATTAAAAAAAACCTCGTTCATAATTTTTTAATATTAAAAAAACGTAAATCCCACTTAGACCAAGTGCAATGGTGTGTTGAATGTCATTTTCAACTCTTAAAGAGCATGCAATGATGTGTTGAAAGTTGAGGAAAAATGAGGTGGAAGAGAGATGTTGAAAGAACTCGACATGTTGAAATCTGCAATGGTGGGCCAAGAGCAGGCCACACGACGCCAAACTAGTGCCTGCCAGAGCGCGTGCAGCTAGGGTAGAGCATCGGTCGGGTTCGGTCCGAAAAGTCCCCACCGAAGGAAAACTGAGGAGCTAGAAATGGCAACCACTTCCGCCTAGATAAGCAATAGTTAGCGTCGGTTTCGGGTATCAAGGAATCACGGGTACATCAGGTGGGTTGCTTCGGTTAGTAGTTTATCAAGGTGGTGCCAAGTTTTTTTCATCGCTGGTAATAATGGTGGAGAGGGTGTCTACGAGTACAAGGAAGAAGATGAATATAGGCATAAGCATAAAGGTTAATAGCTTTAATAGATTTTTTATTTCAATTGCCAAGTCTTATACAATTGTAGACCAAAGACACAAAGACCAATAGCTTTCATGAGAGTGTACTTTTGTGCCATTGTTAACCAAAAGTAGACTACACACCTAGTAACTAGCTATTTCATGTGACCTCAAAGTAATTTTATAGAATATAAGAGTGTATACCATATTAATATGTTCCTGTTTGCACTAGTTCGGACGGGTTTGGTCTATATGGTTTTGGATTTATAGAAACCGGGCCCGACCGTATAAATCCACATAGACCCAATTTTTCTTCTTTTTTCACCCGACACCCAATTCAACCTGACCCGTAAACCCGCGGGTAACTCGGTTATTTCGGGTAATGGACGGGTTCAGATTTTATGCTCACCCCTACATGCAACCCATGCACCAGACATGCACGAGTGGACGTTTCCCAGATGCGAAGAGAGAAGGTGGGTGGATAAGAATTGCCACGTGGCGCTTGCTGGTTGGCTGACTGATTTGATCTCATTTTAATTATTTGAACTCGATTATTTCATTGCAAATGAATTTTTTTTTAAATTATTTTTTTACCGAAATTCATGATTTTTTCTTTTGTCTATAAATAGAATCTTGTTTCATTTGATTTGGACACAGAAAAAAACGAAGCTTTTCACCATCTTAATATTATTATCTTTCTATTAGTTTTTCTTTTGAAGTTTTAATCTTCTTTTTAGTGAAATGGATCCCAATAATAATCCTTTCAACACCCAAAATTCTTCTAATTACCCATTTAGCTACCAAAATCCCAACAATTATCAAAATCCAAATCAATTTTCCAACCAACGTCCTCAAAACATACCTAATTGAAAGACGAACCTTTTTATTAATAATAAGATAAAAAAATAAAAATAAATTATTAAAATAAATTTTGTTTTTACCAAAATCTAAAAGATAAATTGTTAAGTGTTTATTATTTTAATTTAATTATAATCGATAATTGTAATTTTATATATTCATAAAAAACAAAAATATAAAATTAAATAAGAATATAAAATAAAAAGTGATGGGGTATAACGTTGAATGTTTTTACAAAAAACAATTGAAGAATGCAAAAGTTGAATGAATGTTAAATTATTAGGTGGAAGAGAGATAAAATGATGTGGAATGTTGGAAAAAGAAAAAAAATGTCTTTAAAGTTGAAACCATTGTAAATGATCTTAAGATGAAATTTTTATCTCTAATAAATATACTAAAAAGGTACCAAGGCTTTAAATTTGGAGACCCCATATTGAAGATGGTCTAACAGATAAAATTTCACCCTAAAATTTAAGGAATTAGATGAGACGAGAACATAGACCGACTACATTAATCTTATTTTGGTCTAATACCTTAGTGGTGGGAGCTCACATAATATTTTTTTTGGTCAAATAGCTTAGTGGTTAGAGCTCACACAATTTAATTGTGGAGAAGTGGAGTGTCCGAGGTTCGAACCCCAACTCCTGCATATAAAATGCAATATTCTTATCAACTGAGTTAAGCGGATAGAGCTCATATAATCTCTTATTTATTAAAGTTAACTCGGAAGCAAATGTTTGCCCTAATTTTAACCTAACCCTAATGGTTAATTTTACTCTAATACCCCTGTTTAATTATTAACCCTATTTTTTCCTTCTCAACAAAATCACACCAAATCTCCTATTTTCTTGAACAAAACAAATCTGCATTATCTCTTATTTATTAAAGTTAACCCAGAAGCAATTGTTTGCCCTAATTTTAACCTAACCCTAATGGTTAATTTTACTCAATTGTTTGCCCTAATTTTAGCCTAACCCTAATGGTTAATTTTACTCTAATACCCCTGTTTAATTATTAACCCTATTTTTTCCTTCTTAACAAAATCACACCTAATCTCCTATTTTTTTGAACAAAACAAATCTGTCTTATCTCTTATTTATTAAAGTTAACCCGGAAGCAAATGTTTGCCCTAATTTTAACTAACCCTAATGGTTAATTTTACTCTAATACCCTGTTTAATTATTAACCCTATTTTTTCCTTCTCAACAAAATCACACCTAATCTCCTATTTTCTTGAACAAAACAAATCTGTCTTATCTCTTATTTATTAAAGTTAACCAAAAGTTAACCCGGAAGCAAATGTTTGCCCTAATTTTAACCTAACCCTAATGGTTAATTTTACTCTAATACCCCTGTTTAATTATTAACCATATATTTTTCTTCTCAACAAAATCACACCTAATCTCCTATTTTTTTGAACAAAACAAATATGCCTTATCTCTTATTTATTAAAGTTAACCCGGAAGCAAATGT
>Ga0315914_1007528_pt1 | contig 15025 bp, 4 predicted proteins | sample MpolenodulesMG_FD_203920 | JGI IMG/M metagenome (GOLD analysis project Ga0315914, IMG submission 203920) | Medicago polymorpha root nodule microbial communities from Los Angeles, California, United States - elongated nodules | ecosystem: Host-associated > Plants > Roots > Nodule | place: USA... | reverse complement strand
ATGCAGAGTATCTGACTTGTTGTGACTTTTTTGAGATTTACATAAACGAATTTTGAGCATAACTCTTAGAAATAATGACGTGTTTAATTGACAAATCTATTATATAATATCACTCACTTAATACTCAATCTTCAATAAGAAAAAAAACTAAATATTAATAGGTCTTGGAAATGGTTTTTGACCAAGATAAACAAAGGTTATTGTCTTTTCTATGAATGATGTGTTAATCCAATTAGTTGAAAGATATCTTATGTATTTGTTATACTCCTTTCTTTCCCTTGTGTATTTGTCTTTATATAAACCGAGTACCTCTTGTACGCTTTAATTTACTAGTGAATGAAAATCTTATAACCAATTAATTATAGACAAATATTTGTCTCCATTGTGGTTTATACAATAAATTATAATTAATAATTTTATAAACTTTATCTCCCTTTTATTAAAAACTATTCAAAATATCTGGATTAACGGAGCTATTTACAAAAATAAAGTGTCCTAAAATAACTGAGTCATTTCACTTTTTAATATAATATTAATTATTTTTTCCCTTTATAATATTTTATAATATTAATAACTGAGATAATTACTTTGAATTATCACCTTATTTGCTTCCTTCTAGATAGTTACGTTCCCTTTAATATTTTTTTGGCCAAATATATTTCCGGGTCATTTAAGTTTTATGTTTGTTTCAGATAGATTCTTTAAGTTTCTAAGGTTTCAGATAGGTCCTTTAAGTTTCGAGTTTGTTTCGGATAGGCACTTTAAGTTTCTAAGGTTTCAGATCGGTCCTTTAAGTTTTGAGTCCGTTTCGGATATGTCCTTTCTGTCAACCTCTGTTAAGCCAAAGTTGATATGTCCATTAAGCCAAAGTTGATCTGGTTGGGGAAAAAATTGATGCCAAGTGTCAGAGAGAACCACCTCACCCACTTAACGGACCAATCAGCTTTGGCTTAATGGACTGAACAACATTGACTTAACAGAGGTTGACAGAAAGGACATATTCTAAACAACTCGAAACTTAAAGGACCTATCTAAAACTTTAGAAACTTAAATGATCTATCTGAAACAAACCTCAAACTTAAAGGACCCATGAAGGTATTTGACCCTTTTTTGATAATTCCAATTTACCAAAAATATATCACATTTAAGTTGATATATCACCTTATTTTAAACTTCCCATTTTTGGAATTATCACATTTTTGAGTGAATATATCACCTTTTTTGATAATTTAATCGGACAGCTCACAACTGTAACTGCGTGACGTAGTTACAACAGGAAATCCCATTCCGGCAAAATACATCTTCTGATCCTTCAATTTTGATAAAAATTCTGAATTAATCCTGTAAATTTTTTAAGTTTTAAATAGTTTCTTTAAGTTTTTCTACAATTCAAATAGGTCATTTAGTTTTTTTAAAGTTTCAAATAAGTCATTTAAGTTGTTAATTTAATACACCTATTTGAAGTTTTTTAATTTTTAAGTTTCAAATAGGTCATTAAAAAGATAATAAAGACATATTTGAAACTTAAAAAATTTAAAGGACTAACCCGATATTTTTGTCACACTTAAAGGACAAAAAAAGGTATTTTGCTTAAAAAGTACAATAATATATTATCTAACATCTCTTATCAAACTCACATTGTATTAACTTGAAACATTAGGAGTTTATCAATTAAAAAACAATTTTTTTAATTTAATACATTTTCTAATATTTATTATATTCTCTTTATTCAATTATTTTTATTTATCTTTTTCATATCATTAATCATATCAAAGATGGTTTCATAAGTAATTTACATTTTTTTCTATACACATTTAATTTTATTTTTTAATTTGTAAAAATGATGATTAAAGTTACTTATAATTTAGATGGATATAGTATCATCAGTATTAAAATATCTTATCTCAAGATTTATTTTTTATCTTGATAGAGTTGAACCGGTCCAGATCAATCAAGTTAAGACCAAGGACAAATTTTATAAGCATTGTTGATAGGATAATGGCATATTGGAAGTTTCCATGAACCCGACGATGTCTCCGAAAAAGCGAAGACTTCAGTTTTGGCATGGAATTGGAAGAGAAAGACCAAGAATTCAAGACAAGTTTCACATAAGGCCTAGAATATTTTGGTTACAACATAAGGCCAAGAATGAATCAACATCTCAACTAAAATATTAAATATCGTCCTCTTTAAATCCATCAGGCTTCTAACCATTTTTCTTCTTAATAAATCTTCTTTTTTTCCCTTCCCATGATCACCTTATTTAACAAAGGAAATTGTTTGATGTATATGTGGATATATATACATCTTGTATATTGAAATAAAGAGAAAAATAGAAGTAAAAAATGATAAAATGAGATGTTGAGAAATAGGTGGTGTATAAGTATCATTGTTGTTTCACAAATCCAAGAATATAAAATACTAACGCAACTGGCGTAATATTATTGGCGGAATTTTTCCTAAATAATATATTGTGTTATATATCGGTATCTACACCTGTGTTTTAGAGGCTAAGTTAGAATTTCAGAAAGTTTTGTTCTAAAATTCCTTTTATATAAATGAACAACAACCAATTACAAGAATTGACAGGTATATTGCATATAATATATAAAAGTCAACATGAACTAAACTCGAAGGATTCATTAATCATAAACATCTATACAAAGAAAGCCACATAATATGGTTACAGATAATTCTCGTAAATAATTCACCACTACTCATACATATCTGCTTGAATTATTCAATAAATATCACAAAACAATAATTCACTTTTTTATCAACCTACATCACACATGGTAATTCTCCAGTTGAACATCTTTATCCTTCAAAGGTTCATATTCTCCATGATAAACTTCAAGATGATCAGACAAAGCAGACTTGTCAATACTTTGATGATGATAAGACTTACAAACAAAATAAAGAACCGTTTGGATAACAAGGCCAAACAAAAACAAATGTGACAACAACACAAAACATAGTATTCCATATGCTGTTCTGTCCACCAAAGTCAACCCCCAACCTTTCACAACCAACTTTGTAAACAAAAATTGTATCCCAAAAAATGAAACATTAAGCTTCAAAAATATAAGTGTTGACAAACCAATTTTCCCCTTTATCAAATTATTACTCTTCATCATGGCCTTAAATCCATAAGAGTCTTCTAAAACGGTTACAACACTAGCTAATTGCCAAAGTATTGTAAGATACAAAGTCCCAACAAGGTATAAGATTCCAATAATAACTAAAATTGCAATTCCCCCACTCTTATAATTAATTGAAAGTGCCCAAATAATGAAAACTAGTATTGCCAAAGTATTATACACAAAAAATGCAAAAAATGTGCATAAGAAAGTGATCATGAGTCTCTTCCAAACCTTTGGTACAACGCCGAAGACCCTTTTGAATGTTACCTCTCTTGCGGTGTAAATAGATGCTATTGTATAAACCACTGCAGAGGTTGATAGCAAAGAGAAGATTAGAAGAGAAGTGAAGTAAACAAGTTTAAAGAGAAAGAAAGTGGTCCATTCGGAAGTGATTATGTCGGAAAGTTTTTGGTATTGAGGTGTGCCTTGTTGTGTTTCCAAAATTTCATTTGTGTTGTTCATAATCTTTCTGAAGAGGATGTTGGATATTTGTATGTGAATAAGGAAGATGAAGGAAAGAGGGAGGATGAGAGTTAAGGTAATTTGGCTGAAGATTTTCCTCCATGAAATTATGATTTTGTAGGATTCTTTGTAGATTCCATAGAGACCTAGAAATTGCATCTCTTGTTCTCTATCCATGGTTTTGTTTTTCTTCAATTGCTACCTATGTTTTGGCTTAACAATAATGTATCAAATGTTTGTGATGATAGGATTATAATGTAAGCAAATTTGACTCGGTTTGTTTTTTTATATTATGCCCCAAACTACCCCTACTTATAATATCAATTGATATTTATTAAAAAAATTTGTTTAATTTTGTACCAACAAGGAAATTTATGGTCAACGACTATCTTCTTATGATAATGTCTATTATAAGGTCAATTTTGATTGGTTGAAGGATTAAATATCGATCTTATATTTGCATTTGCAATGAAAATAAATATGTATACGATCTATAATGTCTATAGTATACTACTCAATTTTGTCGAAGCCAAGCCAAGTCAAACAACTAAAACGACTAAATCAAGGGAATGGGAAATATTCCAAACATTGATGATAACGGACATGCTGTATGCCATGCTAGGAGAATATTTCATTCCTTTTCTTGGATAGACCACTTGCCACGTTGAATCAAAACCTACGTTCTGCAACCTTTCAATCAAAAGTCCCTAGTTTATTTTCTCAATCTTATATTTCTTACGTCTACTTGGGACGGGGAAAATAGAGAGGGAAAATCTTTGGAGGGTTGAAATTAGAGGTTAAGAAAAAAGAAGATTTTTTTTTAAAAAAAAATATTTTTTTAGGCTAAATTGTTCTTTAGATCCTTAACTATTTTTTATGTTTTACTTTGGTCCTTTAACTAATTTTTGTTATGTCTAAGTCACTTAATTATATCAATGTTATAGGTTATTTGTTCAAAATTTAACCTGAAACGTATAAGATGAATCAACAATATAAGTGATTTATCAAAGTCTTCATTAATTTTTTTTAATTTTAACCATTTAATCTATTTGTAAAAATAGAAACCATCGGATCTTGATGCTTAATTGAGTCAATAAACTATTAATTAAAATATATTATTTAGTAATTTTATTAGTTGTTATTTGTAAAATATATTAGTTAGTATTTTTATTAGTTGTTATTTGTAATTGCCATGCTTCTAGTACTTTCTTAGTGTATTCAAGATTATGTCACATAATTTATTTATTTTTAACAATAAGAGTATGTCACATGATTGGTTGTGATCCATTTTGAATACTATATTTTTTTTAAGGGTATTTTGAATACAAGGGTGGATTCAGACATTTGGTGCATATGGGGCTAAAATCTTAGTTGCTAACACTTGCACTTACTACCGACAAAAGCAAAACCAACTTCAAATGCTTATAAATCATAGTAAATATGTTGCACTTATTTGTTTCCACAAGTTTTGCACAAGGTTGTTGACTTGTTGGTCTTATTTATAAGGGGTAATAATTATTTTGGTCCCTGAAGGTGTAAGGAGTAACCATAATAGCCCCTCGATGTTCAAATTTTAAAATAGTTATTGATTGTGCACTTTACTAGTCAAAATAGTCCCTAACATTAAAATAATTTGTTAATATTGTCATATTAGTCTTTTAATATACTTACTAGTTGTCACTTCATGACTATTTTGACTAACAAAGTGCAAAATCAGAGACTATTTCAAAATTTTAATATATTGTGAGATTATTGTGACTACTCGTTACAAATTGAGGGATTAAAATAACTATTATTCTAATTATAAATTTAAAAAAAATAGGGAAGTTGGATGTGAGGCTTTAGCTCCACATAGCCTTAACATGGATCCGTCCCTTTTGAATATTACATATTTAGTAAATCAAGTAAAATGAACGGAAAAGTTATTTATTTCTCTTAGATAGTTTCTACTCTCCGGTCCTTATTATAAGAAAAAGAAATTAAAAAAAAAAATTGATCTTGTCACAACTTTTAAAGTGTATTTATTACTTAAAAGAGATTTATACCCCTAGTCTAATATTTATCTTTTAAATACTAGTAGTTGGCGTATTTAATGTTTCATAATTTTTTTATAAGGTTATATTTGTAAAAATAAATAGAGTTTTAATAATTTCCTTGAGAGACTATAGGCTCGAATCCTAGCTATATATGGCGTAGCATCCATACTATTCAAATTTTGATACGCAAGGGTGCCCGATGCTGCATAGGATTTTAATCTTCATTAATTTTGTGAGGGACATATCAGACATGGAGTGTCTCCCAATTGAGTTATAGCAATCAGTGTGGAAGTTGGGGCGAATTATGCTTATAATTTAACTTTTTATTTGTTGAGGAAATGCTTATAATAATCTACCTGACTCTAAGTTATGTTTATTTTACATCATTGTAATTTTATGAAATTGTTGTGACTCTCCATGAGTGTAAGCTTGACCTTTTAACTTTAAGGAACGGATTTTAAATTTTATCGGAGGTGGTTATGGTTTTGAGATGACCATGAGAGTTACTTTAATTAATAACCATGTGAAATTGATGTCATTCATGAAAGTATGGTTCATCCACAACTTCAAACCATATTATTTCAAATGTGGAGGATGTAGGGACGGATCTGAACTCGCAATATCATTAGGGTAATATTTTTTTGTCAAATAATTAAATAATATTAAATTTAATAAGAAGTTATATTAAAAATAATTGTATGAACCAAAATTATAAAGAAAATTCTTTATTTTCTATTTGTTGAAAATGAACTAAAATTACATCATTACTAATTGTTCTAAGAACGTCTCTTTCTATATACGTTAAAATTGATGAATCAAATGTTCTAGCAGGATACTTGTACATACACCCGGCCTTGATATATGAATAAAAATATAGAAAGATGTACATATTGTACAAAAATTATTTTCGTATTAAATATAAGTAAAAATATAGACATGTGTATAAATTAAAAAAAAAATGGTCCCCGTATTAATATAAAAGTTAAAATATAGACACATGTATAAATTACACAAAAATAGACCCCTATATTAATATATGAATAAAGATATAGGCAAACATATAAACATAAAAAAAAAAAATTAAGTGTTTGTATTGATATATAATAAATTGATAAAAAAAAAATTAAAAAACAATTAGATCTGCCATGTTCAGGTCCGCCTAACATGACTACATGCATGGTAGGTGTAAACAAACAAAATGATCTTTACTGCAAAATATGGAGTATATAGTTGCGGATATAAGCTTAACTCCAAGAAGATAACTGTTGTGGAAATGCTTTTGGCGCCATTCTTAGTAAATATAGAAAATTTAATTTATTGAAACCAATAGACAAACTAAATTTTGTTATTAAAAAAACTTCATTATTTATTTTTTTGGTGCAAAAAATAGAGCAACTTGGTGCATTTGGCAGAACATAAATGATTGGGGCGGGATCAAACCAATAAAACATGAATGCTAGAATAATTTGCAGCAAGCTTCCATTGATGTCGATTGGTCTGCAACTCACATATTACATTTTTTCTCAAATTTTATTATTTTCTTTATTCTTTGTAAATCAATTATTTTATCAAATTTTTTCCCTCCTTTTATTATTTATATATTGATAATACTCTTTATCTTTAATAGTATTTAAACTGCAATCTAATTTTAACTTTGTGTTTAGATGACATAAATACGATAATTTTAATGTAATACATGACACAGTTTTTAATGTTTCATATATCTTTTTTACCTGTTTTTTTTATTTTAAATAGAACTAACTATCTTTTTTTTAGGAAGTATATAATTAATTATCTGTGAACAATATATAAAATCAATCTTATTATTCTTTGTATGTTGGTTGGTGAACGAATTTCAATTTATTTCTCTTTTCTTAGAACTATTTATATAATAGTAAATAAATTTTACTTTGCATACAAACTTATTTAAAACATACAAAAAACAGAAGTGTTTCCTTCGCCCATGTACGTTACTATTATTTTTTATAATTAAAGAGATCGAAATAACCACTAGCTAGTTGACCATTAATCAATGTAGTCACTTAGCTTTGAACCCTAAGCTGCATTGACGTAAATCTTCATCCCAGATTGACAATGCCCAGGAATGTTGCATATGAAGTAGTTGTCTCCCTTTACTAGCTCGATTTGGTCACTCCCTGTTCTGAACACTTGAGAACCTTCCGGTGTCTTGCATTTGTCGTAGCCGGTTTGGTCCACCAAAACCACATTGTGCATCTTTGGATTATACCCAAATTCTGCAGCAATCAATTAGTTATTATATAAAAATAACTCTAATATTAACCATCACTAACAACATTTTTTTTGACAAAATTTTCCTTAACAATTTAGTGTTTTTCAAATTTAAATTTACACCATGCACAAATATGCTATATTGTATTGTCCCATTAATCTTTCTAAACTCAAAAACTAATTACAACTTTTTGTTGTAATTTTATGCACAAAAATGCCCGCAACACGGTATCCTTTCTCCTTGTTATATTAGCAAAATTAACACAAAATTTAGAAAATGAAAATAGAAAATATTTTCATAGTAATTGAAGGTACATTAAAAGTTGCAACCCGCTTTCATGGAAAAATTCAATTTAAACTTACCGAGCACATCGCCAGCAACAAAGGATTTTCCATTAGGCCACTTCTTAATGCCGAAGGTCCATCCCTTAGGTCCTCCAACGGTGTAAGTTTCTGCATTAGTACTTTTAGCCAGAAACAAAAGGCACAGCAGTGAAATCACAGTGACCATGTTCATAGCTGCACTGCCTCTTCCCTCAGACATATTTGATATTTTCTAAGTGAAATTTATAAGTGAAATGGTCGAGTTGGCTTGTAAGTTTGAGACTTATCGGTATTTATAATAGAATTTGGTTGATCAATTTGTTGAGCTATGGGGCCAGAAGTGTTTTAATTATTATTATATAATGTAGATGGAATATTGAGAACATAATACAAGCAGGGACAGGTTGGTGGCTTTTCGTCGATATTTAAGGTCGATTATTACTTAAATATTTCTTAATTAAATTAGTTTGACGTTGTTACTGTTGGTTGAAAAGCTAAAGACGTAAAGTATTCAATGGAGAAGTTGTGAAAACACATGATGAAACACACAATACAATAACCCCTTTATATAGATTTGGGTTATACTAACTAACTATGGTTACTTAACAACCAAGTTAACTCTATGATTAAGTTAATTTTATGATGAAGTTTCACCTACATTTTGATGTTTTTTAGGGTGTACTACACCCCTAAATTGTTTCGTGACTTTTTCTTTCATGTTTTTCTTCTTTTATAAAAAAATGACTTGAAATCATCAATAATAGTCTCATAAGGGAGGATGAAGTGTGATTGTAACTTCAAGGAAAAACTACTACCATTTGGGGGGGTGTAGTACACCCTAAAACATCAAAATGCAGGCATAACATCAAGGGATCACCCGAATGATCAAGAATAGACAAAGAGAAACTACCACCATGACATAAGTTGAACACAAGGCATAGTATATCATCCTTGTCCAGTTCAATATTGAACCCTTAGACATTTCTAGAAGGGGCAAATTCCATCTAGGTCACTGACGTCCCTCAATATGATTCGTGGAGTACCCATCAACCAACTATATAGTCATCCTGTTACAGACGATGTTTGAATGATGATAAAGCACTCGACTCCAACATCTAGGGTACATAGTGGTTTTAGGTCAAATAGTGGAATAACCCACTATCACTATTAGAATATATTATGACACTTTTCATAACTTTTATTGTGTAGTATTTTCATGGTGTGGATCAATCTAATATAAATATTACTCCGATATTTATATCTATGTGAAAATTTTATAACTCTTTATCCATGATCTATGAGATGTGATCATCAGTTTATCCACATAATAATCTTCATGTTTTAATGATATTTCATTTCACAATAAAGTCTGGCTACATATACTTAAGAATAACGTCCTTATGTTTAATGAAGTCTCACAATTAAGTTATACTTAATGTTCCATTAAACAGACCAACTATTACAGGGACATTATTATTTTGAAACAAAACAAAACCAACAAAGAAATGCCTTATTATTTTATATTTACAATATATATTTATTTAAATATCATGATACAAAGCTAAAATCAATCAAAATAGATTAGCTATTAAGGCTTACTCCAACAATGAATTTAATGTTTCACAATTTGTATGAAGGTATATTTATAAAAATATTTAAAAAATTACATTAATTAATGATTATATTACTGATGTTTTTTTATTTTTCTTCTTCTAATAAGATTGAAGGTGGTAGCCGATAGGCGGTAGTGTTGGTAACTGGAAATTAAAGTGGTAGGTTGAGTGTTTAATCTCGAAAGGGGTGGTTGGTGACTTTAGTGCCTGTTAAAGGCTTTGCCTCGTCAAAAGAAACAAAATATGCAGCCTGCAGGTTTTCTTCAAGAAAGTTAAAAAATAATGCACGTCCGTAGTAGCAAAGAGTGAAGGTTGAGAGGTTCATGCAAATCACCTTACCAAAATAACAACTGATATGATACGTGAATACCTTTTTGAGGAAAAAAATTCACTGCATTTCATTATCAACATTAAAAGTTAAAAAATATATAATTTACAATAAATGTCTCATATTTTATCAACATTTCTAAATTCTTATATTATTTTAAAACAAAATTGTTGCTAGAATCTACGTGAGTATACCATCATGACCTAGCTTAAGTGGTTCGTACACATGGTGCGTAAGTGTTGTATACCGAGTTCGATTTTTATCGATAAAGAAAAAATTGTGTATGGTTATTAATATTTCCAAGTTATTAAAATTTCCAATTTAAAAAACTTGCATAGTTACATATATTTATAAGCTCATATACAAATACGTGTTTCAATTCATACCACTTGTCTTTTATTTTTCCTTTAAAATGGATTTATTAATATGGAAATGCTAACCAGAAGAACACACGTTACTAAGACCTTATCAAAACTTGAACTTAAAGGGATTGCGAAATTAGACTCCTATATTTTGTGGCTTGTTGTTTAAAGTCAACATTTATTCTTTAATTGTTCTTCTTTTGGTAGCTAGTGGTCTTAAGTGTTGAGATGGTTGGGCATTTACAATATTTTTCATGATGAGGCATTGTGACAAGTTCAATCATTTAGTGGTTTGATTGGTGGCAGAAAAGCTCTATAGGTTTAATTTAAAAACATTTTATTGGTGTTTTACATATAATCTTTAATTTAATCTTTAATCATTTAATCTTTAATTTAATCTTGCAATTCTTCACGTCTCAATATTTAGTATTCACAGAAGAAAAAAATATCGATAAAGTTAATGTGTGGTTTTAAGGGATTAATGGGTTTGATGATAAGTATTAAAAGATTAAAATTATGGATCCGAATCCGTATCCATATACCATATGAAAACACCAATCATTGTTGTTGGCAGATCCCCTCAACCTCAAAGAAGGATGAAAATCCTCAAGTAGTAAAAATTCATATTAAAGACCATAGTTTTAAAAATCGGATCGGACCGTCCGGTCGAACTGTGAACCGGTGATATTAACGGTTCGAGTCATTAGTTGGATCGGATATGCAGTTGACCCTGTGAGACTCAGCTGATTTAGTCGGTTATGTGGATAAACCATTAAACTGCCGATTTTCTTCAACCCGGGCCGGGTCAAGCATGTTCTTTTTTTTAAAACGTATTATTCGGTCACACGACAACTATCTCACACACATATTTGAACTTAATTGGCAAAAACCCAAGACCAATATACTTTAGTAAGATTTCATATTTTATCTAGATTTGGATAAATTAGTTCCTGCTTTACCAATACATATTTGCCTTTGAAAATAATAAACTTGACCATAAACAAATAAAGGAATCTTTAGTGCAAGATAGTTAATCTCTATCATATATATTCTCACACAGCACACCACAAAAACAAACAATATCAAACATACAATTTTATATAGAAAGCCACCTCACCACACTCCCTTTACATACATAATAATTGATCACCAAATCAACATATAGCTGGTAGCCTAGTACTCATGCTGTTATTTATGGTAATTAAAGAAGGAAAAAACTTCGTACAATTTTTTAGATGCTTTTCGTATGATTCTTAACTAAATTTATCATGATTTCTTTAAATCCATAATTTTTTCAAAGTTTGTTATATCCAAAAAAAATTGTATTTTTAGTTAAGAACCGTAAAAGCACCTTAAGAATTGTTCATAAGTTTTGTCCATTAAAAAACCATACCACTAGCTGATTGACCATTAATTAACTAACTACTATGGACTATAGTCACTAAACTGCATAGATGGAAACCTTCATCCCAGATTGGCAGTGACCAGGATAGCTGCATATGAAGTAGTTTTGCCCTCTTGCTAGCCTGATTTGGTCACTCCCTGAACTGAACACTTTAGCACCTCCCGGTGTCTTACAGTTGTTGTATCCACTTTTGTCCACAGCAACCACATTGTGTGTGGTTGAATCATAGTTGAAGCCTGCAACAATCAATCACCATATCAATATATATAATTAAAGTTACAACTTAATTTCTTCCAAACCAATTTTGTAAAATTGAGAAAAGACTTATATATAGTTTTGTTCTCATCAAATATCCCAATTGTACTGTAATTAAATTAATTTGTATCAGTATGTATGACAAATTAAATTTAAACTTACTGAGCACATCACCAGCTCTAAACTTTTTCCCATTAGGCCAAGTATCAGTTTTGTAAGTCCATCCCCCAGGTCCTCCAACAGTGTAAGATGCTGCATTAGCACTTTCAGCCAGAACCAAAAGGCACAGGAGTGAAATTACAGTGACCATGTTCATAGATGCACTGCCTCTTCCCTCAGACATATTCACTCTTTCTCTTTGTATAACTATAGAAGCCTATAGCAATTCTAGTGAAATGGTTGAGTTGGTTTGCAAGGTTGAGACTTATCCCTTTATATAATGGAATTGATGAATCTGTTGAGCTATGGGACCAAAAGTGTTTTAATATTGTGTAGGTTGAATATTGTGGACACAAGCAGGGATAGGTTGGTGGCTTTTCTTCAATATTTAAGGTCAATCATTCAATAGTTTTTTTTTTTTTTTTAAGTTGGATGCTACTTACTAGCTAGGTACCGACATTACCATCCTCTCCCTTTTTTTTCTTCAACTATTTAATTTTACTGCAATTTGAGCTGTGGTGCTTCAATAAATAATTTAGTGTAGTGTACCCTTTAACATTTCACATATTTTATTCTAATTTTGTGGTGGAGATTTTTTTTTACAACAGGTGGGGGAATCACTTGTACCCCAAAGCAGCGTGAATTTAGGGGGCAGCAAATTGAGGCCCAGAGCTTTGAGGCTTGGAATGATTAAAGCAATTTCTCCACTAAGAATGCCAATTATGAGTGTTTAACTTTGAGAGTTGATATGTAGACACCCTCTAATTGCTCTAAAAATGTAATTACCGTCGGTTGAGTGGTAGTTAACTGTCGTTTGCCACATTTTAGATCGGTTCAATTATGATTTATATTAGTGTTACCGATTTAAAAAGTCCCTCATACGATAGTTAGCTACCGTTGAGAATATTTTCGTCAAATTCAAGGTACCTGAAAATAAACGGTGGATGTGTGAAGAGTAACTTTCTAACTTTGCTTAAAGTGTATGTAGCCCACCCGTGAAGCTTGGTTGGACATTACTCTACAATTGAACCAACTATTCGCACCCCCATATTTTCTAATAGACACGTTTCTTATTTATTTTAATTGTCATTACGCTTTTTCCCTTACCGGGCTTCTCTCTACTTTTTCCTTTTTTTAGAGGCAAGATACATTAATTCATATTCAATTGACGAATTGAAGCGATAAGACCTAAATCTCATTGGATCGTGGTAGCAAGGTCACTCTATCATTATAATTCTTATTAATTCCTCTTTTTTCCTTTTCGTTTTATGAAAGAAAAAAAAATACAAAAGTCTACGTTAGTAGTTTTCATAAAGTTGCGGTGAAACAGCATTGAAACGCACAAATTGAAAACTAAATGCATATTCAAATGTAGGTATCGTCGTCCAGATACAAAGAAGTAGATTTAAAAAGTGTAATGCTCTACAACATTTTGTTTAGTAAAAAACTGATAAAGAGCCAAATTTTAGATATCATGTTCATTTGTTTTAACTTTTCTTTTTGAAAATAAAGAGTTGGACACATGCTTAATTTGGTACACTAATTGATCATTCGATGAACAATATTGACTGAAAGGTAGGGTACCTTTCCCACATGAAAAGCAGGGAATCCAAATCAAGGGTACACATGTTGGGTATGTTGATGTGCGGTTAGGGAACCTCAGCACAATCAAGAGATTCCTGCATAAACAAAGCATATGACTACATTTTAACCCAAGATTCCTAAGTAGGCAAGGTGAGGACTTACAAGTTACAACTATGATTAGTTAGGTGTTTTTTTACAAATTAAAATAACTCTTAGAAATAAACTTTATTCACGATTTAAGTTTGAATTTACAAATCAATAAGTGTATTAATTTCTTGTGTAAATGGGGTGAATTGGTCTAGTTTAGGATTCAGTGAATGATGATTTTCTTTCCTCCCTTGGGTTTAGTTGATGCTAATTTTAATTAAATTCAATTTATTAATCTTTAAAAGTTGAAGCAAGCAAGTGTTGAACATCTATAACAGAGTGAATATGAAGGGTGCTAGATAGAAATTTTCTCCCCTATTTGGGAATGGTTCCATATACTCCACCAAGCTCTTTTTATAAGAAATAAATACTCTAATTTATTAAGACTAAGGAAACATCTTAAAAATAGTTGATTTCATTTAATACTCCTTTAAATTTAAATTTATTCCATGAAAAATTTAAATTGCATCCGAAATACTCCCTCCGTCCCAAATTATAAGCAAAAAAAACTCATTTTCTTTGTCCCAAATTATAAGCAAAAAAGACCAATTTTTATTATATATAATTATGTTGTTTGAAAAATTATCTTTTCCAATGAAAAATTAAATGCAAAGTGCATTCAATTTGCTATCTCTTTCATTTTCTCAATAACCAACAACCAATGAAAATTGTTTTTACATCTTCCTATAAAACTTATTTCAAAGATAACACAAAAAACAATGTTATAAACTACTATGTTTTAGTTTTTTTAATAAGTGTGATTTTTTTTTTTCTTATAATATGCAACGGAGGGAGTATACAGTAACTATTATTGTCTAATAGCACTACAAAAAAACAAAAATTAGTGAGGGATATTTAGTGAGGGAAAACGTGAAATCCCTCTCTGATTCCGTCACTAAATTTTGCGACCAAGGAATTTGTGAGGAATTTCATTTTTTCCGTCACTAATTTCCCTTG
>Ga0315914_1007526_pt1 | contig 15027 bp, 8 predicted proteins | sample MpolenodulesMG_FD_203920 | JGI IMG/M metagenome (GOLD analysis project Ga0315914, IMG submission 203920) | Medicago polymorpha root nodule microbial communities from Los Angeles, California, United States - elongated nodules | ecosystem: Host-associated > Plants > Roots > Nodule | place: USA... | reverse complement strand
CCCCCGTCCCTCTCTCTCTCTCTCTGTGTGATTGTTCATCTCCAGCAACCATTCTTCCAATGACACAATTTACTCCACCATAACCATTGCAAAGCTCGATCGTATTACCACCATCACCCGTTGCAGCACTAGCTTGGCCATGTCCTCACACTTTCTTTCATTTCATTCCACACCTAATTTGTTTTATCTACGCCGAATATCGTTTCCGATCTTCATTCTTTATTCATCTCATCCTTGATTCTAACCGTTGACTTTGTTGGTATGTTCCTCTTTTGACTTTTCTTTGTTTATGTTCGTATGTAGCCAAATCAATGCTAAGACTTTTAGTAATTATTTTTGCTTGTGAGGGTTTGATAATTGGAATTTCTTTTCTATTATATTTGTTCCACAAGAACTACAAAAGTGTCTTTATACCAATAGACTTAACGAACTGAACACACCTAGAAATATTTTCATGCATGCGAGCTTGAGATTTGCTTGATGGTGGATATTTCTTTATTATTCAAACTTATTATTATTAATGGTATAATTTGAGATGATTATTATTAATGGGCGCTTGTTTGTTATGACATTAGGAACAATTTGGTTACATATATTTGTTAATGTCACGTAACATCAAGGAAGGTATATGGATAGTCTATAATAATAAACAACCTCCACACTGTCGTAAGCTCCACTGATCCATCCACATTGACTGACATCATCCCTTCATCCCTATAGGTGTTGATTAATTCCTCCTCACTTTTCTTCTTCGATCATTCTAAACCCTCAATTTCAATGAAAATCTTTTTCTTTTTTGGTTTCTAATCCCAAATTTAAGTTTACCTTTTTTTTATGTCTTTTGTTTTGTGTGTTTTTATTGTCTCCACATGAATTTACAAACTTGGATTAATTTTTTATTAAGAAAAGATCATGATGACCTGAATCTTGTAAGCTTCACCACTACCTTCTATAGTTTACTAAGATTGTATTACTCTACTTTTAATATCACTCCTACTATAATACTATAATAAAGGTTCAATTCCATATATATTCAACTACAAAAAGCCTTTACACTCTGGTTCCTATTAAAAATTCTATTATTTTCATATCAATGACAATCATTCAAGATAATGGATGCTTTTATGTTTTCACTTTGATACTTAAAATGGAAGCATATATGTATCAAAATTGATATGAATTAGTATTCCAAACTCCCTTTTTGATAATTGTGTGTAATCAAGCTTAAGTTCTGTCTCATGTATACACATTGTCTTAAATTGTAAAGTTTATTTGCTAAATGGAGGCTATCATACCATGATTGTTCAATTTCCTTCCTATAGCATGCGGAAGAATTTTGATTCCAATCATTCATGATTGGATTAGTTTTTTGAAATCATTTTGCCAAGTCCCATTGCATTCCCACCCTTTAGACTTGGCTAATAAATGGATTATTCCCTCAAAATAAAAATAAAAGGATTACATAAAATATGTTTAACTATAAGAGAAAATGTTATGTTGACTACTTTAATGTTAATATCTAACCTAACGTGTTTTTCTTTATCTTTGGATATTGTTTTGGTCTTGCAGAAATACTGCTATATTTTCACATTAAAAATTGCTTACATATATTTGTTACTAAAAAGAATTTTTGACAATTCTTATCGTATGGGATAATGGTTTTATATATATATATACCTGGTACTAAAAAGGATTTTCTCATTAATCATAGAACTTTGTTTCAATATAAAGTTTAGGTTTTATCTTCCTTTGTTTACATTACCTAGTCTAGTGGGATTTTTAATATTAATGTATGTTTACCGTCACACAACCACTACAATATCAGTTGAAGTGATAACTTCAATGACTATTTTCTCTGTTGAAATGAAGAACCTCAGAATAACTATTTTCTTCATATTTTGCACATTTGCATATCTAGCCATGTCAAACGTAGTGCTGGAATCATCTATTGCTGCTAAACCAAAACACAAGCAATGGATGAAAGATTTCGAGCGCACTTATGCGGATGATGTTGAGAATGAGACACAATTCAAGATTTTTGCAGAAAAGTTGGAATACATAGAGGTTCAACCGTGATGGGAATGAGACTTATGAGTTAGGTTTGAATCGGGTTTCAGATTTAACTTACGAAGAGTTTGAAAACGAATTACTAAGTCATCATACTTATTTCTAATCCTAATTAACATTGCAAGCCTACGTCCAAACCCTAAACCTAATAACTTTTGGCGCCAATGCTTAGTGGTCGTTGATTTCTATCACTATTGATCTGCATATATACCAAATATCATTAAATACCCATTTATATTCCTTCACTCAAAATTCAAATTTCTTACCCAGAGTGATTCTATTGACCATCTATAATAACACCTTCTCATCTTCCATACACATTAAGCTCATCCCACAATTGCATTGTAAATGACAAACAATTAATGTCATTTATTTTCAATATAGACTGTTGCATATCTACCTCATTGAGAACCATGACTCAAACCTAACCCTCCTTTCTCTCCCTCTTTCTCTACGATACTTCATCTCCATCCCTTTTCTCTCCAATCCATTCTCTGAATGCCACCGTCCACTCCGTCAGAACCATTGCAAAGCTCCACCGTATCATACCATCACACATGGAAGCACCAGCTTTGGCCCTTTCCTCACACTTTCTTCCATTTCATCCCACACCCAGTTTCATTCTGCTATGCCGAAAATCATTTCTCGGTCTTCACTTTCGTTGACTCAGCCTTGATTCTAACCATCGACATTGTTGGTACGTTCCACTTTTGATTTTTCATTGTTTCTGTTTGTATGTAGCCAAATCAATGTTGAGACTTTTGGTAATTGTTTCTGTTTGTGGGGGTTTGACAATTGCAATTTCTTTTCTATTATATTTGTTCTATTAGAACTACAAAAATAATTTTATATGATTATTATTAATGGGTGTTTGGTTGTTTGGTCTTTAGAAACAATTTTGTTAAATATATTTGTTAATGTCACGTATCATCAAGAAAGGTATATGGATAATGTATAATAACAAAAGCATTGAACGCCTTTTCCTTCTATGATGCTACTATCTAACCGGACAACCTCCACTCTCCCGTAAGCTCCATTGATCCATCCACATTGACTGAGATCATCCCTTCATCCCTTTAGGCGTTGAGTAATTCCTCCTCACTTTTTTTCTTTGATCATTCTAAACTCTCAATTTTATTAAAAATCCTTTTCTTTTTTGGTTTCTGATCCCAAATTTATGTTTACCTTTCCTTTTATGTCTTCTTTATTTGTGTTTTTTTTGCCTCCACGAAAATTACTAACTTGGATTAATTTTTGATTAAACAAAATTCATGATGACCTGAAGAATGTATGCTTCACCATCTCCTTCTAGAGTTTACTAAGACTGTATGACCCTACTTTTAATATCACTCCTACTATAATAAAGATTCAATTCCATAGATATTCCACTACAAACTTATTAAAAATATCATGATGTTCTATTATTCTCATATCAATGACAATCATTCAAGATACTAGATGCCTTGATGTGTTCACTTTGACACTTAAAATAGAAGCATATATGTCTCATAATTTATATGAAGGGTTAATACCGCTTTTGGTTCCTGTAATATGAGCGAATTTCGGTTTTAGTTTTTGTAAAAAATAAAATTTAGATTATGTCCCTATCATTTGAGATTCTTCCACTTTTAATCCCTCGTTTAAACATGTCAGCAGAATCTGCTTACATGTCCAGCTAACTATGTAATTCTTTTATTTTTTTATTAAACTTATTTCCACGTGGCTTTTCTTTGATTTATAATTATTTTATTTTTGAGGGATATGGTTTATACTTATTAAAAAAAACTTAAAAACATCATTAAATTAGAAGAAAAAAAATATAGAAACAAAAAATAGTCCGTTTTCATCTTATATTTTCGATACAAATCCTTTTCATCTTCAACAAAAAAAAAACTAACCCTCTTCATCTATTTCTTTCTTTCACTTGTTCTTGTTTCAACCCAACCCATTTCAAACACTTCTTTCTTATTCTTCTTCAATGCAAAACCCTAAATCAAATTGAAACTCCCAACTTAAAATTCAGATCTGAAGTTTTGATTGAACGTAGGAAACGAATAAAACGAATTGAATGTAGGAAACGAATTTGATTCAAATCGAATATAAGAAGAAAAATTGTGTTTGGGTTTTAGTGGAAGAAGAACCTCAAGGAGTATGAAGAAGAAGAGCCGCGATGGGAAGAAAAAGAAGATGGAAAACCTTGAATTTGACTTTAATTTGATGATTTAATTTTAAAGATTTTAATGTTTATTTATTTTTTAAATCAAAATTCAACTTAATCCAAGAAGCTTCTGACTCCATTTAAAAAAATGAAAAAATAAAATAATTACACAGTCAGTTGAACATGTCAGCAGATTCTGCTGACAAGTTTAAGTGATGGATCAAAAATGGAAGAATCTCAAATGATAGAGACCAAAAGCGGTATTAACCCTTATATGAATTAGTATTCAAAACTCCCTTTGTAGATAATTGTGTGTAATAAAGCTTATGTTATGTCTCATGTATACTTAATGTCATGAATTGTAATGTTTATTTGCTAGCTGGAGGCCATCATAATTGTTCAATTTCCTTCCTATAGCATGTGGAAGAATTTTGGTTATTCATGATTGGATTAGTTTTTCTAAATGTTAATTTCTCTCAACATTTTGATTTATAATTTTGCTTTTCTTTATTTGATTTTGGTTGTAAAAGTGTGCCTTTTCAAAATCAAGCTTGACTAAATTAACATTAATGTAATGTAAAATATATTTTTTCCTTAATAAGATTAGCCTGAAATGTTGAAATGATAAATGTCTCTCTCTTTTTTTAATCAGTCTTAAATTTTTTGTGGTTTAGTGATGTTTGCTGCTTGGACTTCTTTGGGCAAAATGAAATTGCTACAATTTAGTAGTGTGCTATAAATCCAGGAGACACTTTTCATGATAGATTCAAAGTTGACAATTTTGGTTGACCCTTCGATCATGATTTCTAAATCACATGATTTTTTTATTTTTTTTGGCTTTTTAATTATGGATTGGCTCGGTAAATTTATTAATTTTCCTTTTATTTTTCCTGGCTGCATTGATGCAATCAGCTGGACTTTAGATACGTTGATGGGAACAAAGAGACTTTCCTTCCCTACTAGAGTATTTGATGTGTTTTCATTGTGCACATTGTAGAGTTCCATCACTTATAGAAGTTATTTCAATATGTCAATAACCTAAACTTTCACAGCGTGAATGTGGTTAGATGAACTTTTGATGCGGCAATTTAGTATTTACCAACATCATTTGGCATTTAGATTATTTTAATAAACGGGGTCTTCTATGGTGTAGTCAATAAAATGACTTTTTTGAAAAAATCATTTTATTTAGCCAATAACATAATTATTGATGCCATATTAGCTAGTGTCTTTGTGATGGATCACTGTAAGACTAAATTTTATCTTATTACAAATCAGTCATCGTACAAAATATTAATTACTTTTGATTTATTAACTTATTTTATTTAAAATAAAATCATTTTTGTTCTTCATCTGTTCATTTTGTTCGTCTTTTCTTCTTCATCCGCAAATTATTCATTTTTCTACATCTTAGTCCTTTCTTCTTCATCTGCAGAAGGGGACTTTATGTTCAAATTAAATCATTTTTAATCATCCTCTTTCTTCTTCATCTGCAGAAGGAGATTTTGCTAACCTAAATTATATACATTTTGCTAACCCAGATTAGGGATTTACATACTTATCCCCCGTGTATGTGGTTGTTGTACAGATTGAGGTAGGCCATAGCGTAATTTAGTAATTTTACATGTCGTGTTTTTGAATTCTCTGTCTCTCTACAACTGCTTCAAAACACCCTTCTTCATCAAAACCTCAATCAAAATTCGTAAGCCTTTGATTCGAGTAAAAGGTGAAAATATCCTTCTGAATCATTTTTAGAACTTAGAGAATGAAAGAGATCCAACAACAACGACATCATAAGCTTCTGATTCTATACGCAACTCAATTTAGCAACAACGGTGTCCATTTTTTTTTGGGTGTACTGTCGTATCCAATTAAGATGCATAAGTTTTAAGATTAAAAAATAATAATGATAATGTTTATCCTTAAAAAAAATGTTTAATTTTAATTTAATCAAAGACTCAATTGCAATAAGTAAAAATATAGTGGTACACCGTATGAGCAAATGTGCAATACACTGTATAATTTGACGTGGCATGCATTAAATATACAAATGTTTAATGATTGGTCATTCTAATGACTTCACCAAAAAAGTCATTTTAATGACTTCACCTTAGAATTTTAATAAACTGCCTTTTATTTATTCTGGAAGCTCACTATTTGTGCATGTGTAGGTGGAAAACTTTTCTTGGAGTTGAATAGATTATTGCGACCTGGTGTTTTCTTTGTATTGTTTGCTACTTCTATTTACCAGAAGCTGCCTGAAGATGTAGAAATATAGAACGGTAAATGATAGTTCACTATTGTCTATTACTTTTAAGCGTTTCGATTTTGGTGTATTAAGTCTGACATTTTTTGACCTCATTTACGATAAGAGTTAAATGTATTTTTAGTCCGTATAAAATTGTTAGCTTTTAAGTTTAGTACTTACAAAACTTTTATTCATTTTTAGTCTTTGCATTTTATAGGAACTATTTTAGAGGACTAAACGTATTCATTTTTAGTCCTTGCATTTTATAGGGACTTTTAGAGGACTAAACATATTCATTTTTTGTAAAAAGATTTTAAGATAAGGATTATTCTTACAAACTACAATATTATGAAGGACTAACATTACCATTAAAATTTTACAAGAACTAAACCTAAAAATTCATGATTTTATAGGAATTAAAAATGTATTTAACGCTTACATAAATGAAGGCTCTAACAAAAGCAGTGTGTTAGAAAGTGGTGTCTATCTATCAGCAGGGATAAACTTAATGGAGTTGGTATAGTTGTATACTAGAAGCCAACTTTCAAAGAATGAGTGTAATGAGATAATTGATTACTAAAATATTTAAGATTTCCATTATATTAGTGAAAGCTGTGAGAAATTTATTTGGTTTCATACCATTATATTTGATTGTCATATTGCAAATGTAATATAAATGGCATACATGTTAATAACAATTTAAAGATAATTTGTTCAAAAATAATAATGTTCATTTGTAACATTAAATGTAATTTGTAAATAAGTATTTCATAATGCTTGGTAGATAATTACTAATTAAAATGTATGAAATTTCTATTATAATAGTTAAGGTTTTGATAGATTATTGTGTTCCATGCTATTATATTTGATTGTTTTATGTTTCACATAATATAAATGTCATAAACTATAGTTTAACATGTTTATAGCAAATAAATATCAATAGACCTGTGCTATCAAGAGTCTAGTAAATTGTATACGTTGTAAAAATCCTGATGAAAAATTGAACAACGGCCATCCCATTTTCAAAGTATTATTTGTGCTAAATATCATACCAAACCAGAACAGTTGTGGACTGATTTTAGTGGGGAAAAAGAACTAGCTGGTAGAAAATTGTTGTAAATTAGGCATCATTCGACATTGTTGGCAGTTAAACATCGACCATGATGTAAAATCAATTATACATAACCAACTTCCTTGATTATGAATAAGTAGTACTTTTTTTATGCCAACTTCCTTGATCTTGCATTCCATTGAAATTAATTGAAGTGATACAATGTGGAATTTGATAAAATAAAAATAATAAAAAAAAAGTGAATTTCTTTTTTAGAAACTACAAAATGTTAGTATTATTAAGTTTTATGCTGAGAGTGGTGGGACTAAAACACCTGATCTCCTTTTCCTTCAACTCCACCACGCAACTACAAAACGATGCTTATATAAAAAAGTTACATGAGATCCTTGCATGTATCCAAATTCAAAATAATGTAAGGATTTGGAGATAAACATGAAATAATTTGAAAGTATCGTGACAAAAATTTGAACAATTTTTCATAATATCTCCTAGATTTAATGTGATTAGATGATATCTAGCGTTTTTTTTTTAACTTGTAAATAATGTGATATGTATATATATGGCTTTGAAAAAAAATAAAAAATAAACGTGATAAAAATTAAAGTTTTTCAAGTAAAAATTGAAAGTTTGAACACATAATTTTTTTTGGTTACATAAGTTTGAGCACTCAAATAGAGATAGGTAAAAGTAAAAATTGAAAGTTTGAACACATAAATAGAAAAGAAAATTAGTGTACATGTATGTGGTCCTTGAACAAATTAATTACTATCCGTACCAAGTGAAATTAATCAACACTTTGAGAGGGAAAAATCAACAAATAAATGTACGTGAAGAAGAAAAAAAAATGTACAAGATTTGAAGTTGAGGTACTAGCAACTAAACATACCACCCTCCTAAACGGCTCATGAAGCTTGAAACTAGAGATGGCTACATCATATGGTACATGTTCACTCACTTTTAAATCGAAATGAACTCCACATTGCGTACTATTAGATCTAAATCAATCGACGAGATCAATTTATAGTACAATCTAGATCATTTGACCTCAAATCAACGATCGAGATCATTTACTGCATGAATCTTTGAATCCGAGTCCATATTGAATGGATCTACCAAATAAGAGCCGAGCTGAACTAAGTTCATCGATCACGGTGGGGCTAGGCTAAGATGCAAATCCAAACCAAATCCTTCATCAAAGTTGGGCCCCACATCTCCTTTTGAGAACCTACTCAAAGATGGCCCATCAAGTTTCCCAAACTGGGCCAGGCTCTGCATTTGTGAGCCCATCGTTGACAATGTGGGTGAAGAATTCCCTACACCACTAACACACGGTAACACACCTGCACTCGTAGATCTTGCACCCGTTATAATACTATAACTATTACCGTTGTTACTGTTGTTTTGCGATGGAAAAGCACAACCGTGTGAAACTGAGACATGGAAAGGAGGTGGTGCAGCACGTGGCGGCATGTAGACCCATGACGGAGGAGCAGAAGGCATCATAACTTGTCCCGGTGAAGAGAGCAGATGATGCGGCGGAGCAAAGGCGGAGATAATCGGGTTTCGAACGAACGAAACAGCAGCGTTTCTTGAAGCTTGTAACTGTGCTCGTTTGAGTTGTTGACGCTCTTTTTTGTGTGCGTTTTGGTGTCCACCTAGGGCTTGTGAGTTTGCAAATTCTCGACAGCAATACTGACACTCGTATTTCCGGTCACCGGAGCTAGGGTTTATACTTGAAGCTCCACCGTCTCCGCTGACGGACTCCGTTGAACCAGACGGTGAAGTATTTCCTATGCCGTCTTCAAGTGGTGGCGGTGGTGGTGGCTGAGACGAGTCTTCGTTTTCTTCTTGAACACTGAAACCAAAGAGTTTTAAGCACGTGGTTGAATTTGAATTGGTGTTTATTCTTTTTGTGTTGTTGTGGATTTGATCTTCCATAAGAGTGTGGTTTTTGTGTGTTTAAGAATTAATAAGATAAGGTAGTAGAAGTGCGAGAAGAGGAGATAAGTTTTGTAGGGGTCGGAATAGGTTTGTTTGATGTTAAGGTGGTGGTGTTGTATGTGACTATGTGTTGGGTTTATTTCTATTTATACATGGAATTTTTAAGGAAAAAAGAATAAATAAAAAGAAAAGGGTAAAATATGTATGATGAAAAATGTAATAGAGACTGAAAAAGAGTGTGTTTGTGAGAAAGAGAAGTAGGGGTTTGAGCGGACATCCCAATGAGAAGTGAAGTGTGTGAAAATATGGAACACGAACCTAGAACACCCTCATAGGGGACCCATATGGATTGCACTTGTCTTTGATCTACCAGTTTTATTTATTTATTTTCATTGTTTATTCTTTTTCTCTTTATGAAAATATATACTTCAAATTTGACAGGTGGCTTTCTTCATCACTGTTTCAATTATTTGATTAATCAATAGTTTGGAAATAGCTAGATAGATTTTGATAGGCTTTGTTGTTGTTAACTTATTATGTTCTATTGAGTTAAGAAAAGTGTTACAAGAGCACTCTTTTTTCAACAATTATTATCGCGTGAAATCGACGTGAATCTCACAACTTTTTATTTTTAAGGAAAAATGATTATAGCATTTCATTAGTAATCAGAGTTTCAATATAGTGATAAATGTGGCCTCTCTGGGAAGAGTATGAGCCACCACATTAGTTTGTCGCCTAACAAACTCCACTCAAAAGTTGGTAAATTTGGACGAGAGCAAAGACCGGGGAGCAGTGATATGTTACCGTTAATTAATAATAATTTTACAGGTAGATCATAATTTTTATAATATAAAAAAAAATTAATTATATGTATAATTCGTTTGTTACTAATTCAAATTACTTATATCGTAGAACAAACGGTGGTGGATATTGATCTCGATTGGCATATATTGTGCTCTCTTACTAATATGTTGAATTATAAAATAAAAATGCTAGTATTATTGTGACAAAAGCAAGAATGTGATGCATGTGATAGGAGTGTGGGACGGGTTGAAAAATCAATGTATAAAATGATTGGCGTTATAACAGACCCATGTTAACATTCTATTTTTTTCAGCTTTGTAGGATTCTTCCTCATATACGTACAAGGCACAAGTATATATATTATACATTTGTGTATATATCATGCATGTACCTGCAGGTTTGAATGGAAACTACCAAAGTCTCAACCAATTAACTTAGCTTGAAGGATTATATATAGCATTATCAAACCCACTAAATCAGTGGAGTAATTAATTCGTTCAGAATTTAATAGTCAATTTTTGGACTCATTCTCCTCCTTTTGTTCATTATCACAATTAACCCATAAAATGCTCGCTATTTAATTGGAATGTCCAACCAAGAATCAGAAAGTAAGGGATTCTCTAAACAATTAGGTTAGAAAAGTATTACCGATCAGAAACTTGCGTGTTTATATGCTTTTCAACATAGAACAAGATCACCGATCAGAAACTTTATTAGATTAGTCTCATTTAATTAAGTTTAACCATAAATGTGTATGTAACCTTAGTATACATTTTTTTAGGGAGTGTCTCTACATGTAACTGCGTATATTAATCTTTTAAGACAATAAAAACTGGAATAGGTGACAAAATTTTCTCTTATCAAATTTTATCAATTAGATGTTTGTTGAGAAATTTTAGAATTAACATATCAAAATGACATCAAGAAGTGACTTACACTGTTTGTTTTATTATATGACTTAGATATTATTTTTTTATGAATGACAATAATAAAATTATTTTCTAAACATTTTCAAACAAGAATCGAACTCAACTCAAACTCTGAAGGTGTGTTTGTTTTAAATTTACCAAATTTATTTCTAGAAATAACATTTCTTAGAATATAAAGATGGGAATTTTATTCCAAGGTATTTAGGAAAAATATGTTTGGTTAACTTTATAATATTCCTAAGAACCATAAAAATAGAGATTATAATAGGTAACTATTTATGAATTTATTCTCATCTCCATGTGAACTTTATTCCCACCCTTTACTTTGAGAAAATTTTTCTATTCCCATAAACATTTTATACCCGGGAAGAAAATTTTGTAAACTTGTAACAAACATAGACATATATATTCCTATCATTTTATTTTCGGGAATCAATAAATATAACTTGAAACAAACACTTAGAGTTTCATCTACGACATTTCATTGAATAGCTCACAAGACATCTTTTATGAAGGTGTCTTGTAGCAAGTTATTCTATGAGCATTTGCTAAAAGACACCAACTAATTTTTATGAAGGTGTCTTTTAGCAAAATTATAACTAAAAAGTGAAAATCACACCTTAAAGTGTGGGTTGCTAAAAGACACATTCATGAGTGGTTTCTAGAAAAAACCCATATCTATATTGTCTAAAAATATATTCAGCCTCAAAGAATATATATTGAGTTTAAAGTATTTTTTTTTTTATCAATCGTTGTTTCATTCCATTTTTGGGTCCTTCTACATCAATTTTTCTTTTGGCACAATCTGGGAAGCCGACATCATTACCTATCAATGTTTGCATATGTGTAGAAAAAGTCAAAGAAGGCCACAAAGAAAGAAAGTGATTGAGAAAGAGGATCGTAGAAGGACGGTTTTTAAGTATGATAGCATCCAAGATCGTAAACTAGTAAGGAGATAAATAACACTCCAATCGAATACCCACTAATCACTGCTTCATGGCCCAGGTGTCAACATCATATTCACCATGCATATCTCATTTTAGATACGCATGTTTCACACTACTACTCTCGATCTCCCTCTTCTTTTCACACACATCTCATATAGCATGTCACCATGGTGAAAATTTCATAAATATTGTTAGTGTGAATAAAGAAATTTAATTATTTATTTGAAGGAAGAAATTTAAAAATTATTAAAATCCTTTGGTATTAAAATAATTAAATATAAAAAAATGACATGACATGAAAAAAATTAATGTTGAGTTTATACACAAAAAAAACTTTGAATATCAGAGTGTTCATCAGTAAATATTGAGTTAAAATTAGCCAAAATCATTTATTTGTCTTCCATTGATTATATTATATCTATAAGTGAGGTTGTGAGGACTAAATCAATATATTGCTGCATGCAAAAACGAAATGGTCGCACACACATTAATATTTTTTTTTTATAACCACACACATTAATTTTTGTTAATATTACCAGTGTACTACACTTCACAGTTGGCATGTTTTTCTATCAAAACAAATTAGAAAAAAAAACAGTTGGCATGTTTTTTTTTTTTTTTGAAAGAAACAGTTGGCATGTTTTTGAAAGGGCTTTAGTTTATAGTGTTATGACATGGAGGACATATAAATAAATATAGTAACGTTCAGGTGGGTGTTTATTACAAAACTCATGGTTTGGGTCCCCACTTGTGATGATGAATAATTGTTTAGGATGTTTGCGTGATTGACGTTGAAATATATTTCTATAGTATTTGGTTTTCTATCTTTGGGAGAGAGATCTGAGCGAATCTTACTAACTACGAGATCCTAGAGAGTGAGATTAGAAGCTTTTTTGTGCTTTGTAATCTCCCACTTAAAAAGCATAATAATCATACTCATAATGGCTTAATAGATTCATTATTTTTATTTTATATTAATATAAATTCCCTCATCAATTCTTAAGTCTTTCTCACAACTCCTAATGTGACCCTACTTTCTTTCTCATTTGTGTATCGATTCAACATCCCCTCCTAATTAGTCAAATTTTCCCATGGAAAAATGTATGAGCAAACTATCAAATTTTGGTCCTTGTATTTGCAATCCTCGACTTTATTAATATTTCAACTTAGTATATGTTTTTGTCGAAAATTTCTCAATTAGATTTTTCGTTATGTTATAAAAACATAAAGACAAAGATCTAATTGAATTTTTTTTAGCAAAGACAATAATTAGTTTAAAATATTGATAAAATCTGAGACTAAATACTTATAAAGACAAACAAATTTAATGATTTACTCGAAAAAAGTATCGTATATTCCCACTATGTGGATATCTTTGTAGTGAAAGTTTATATTCCTTTTCCACCGTTATACTATGATAATTAAACATCATTACCATAATCTCTAAGTGATCTATTGGATTAATGGGCTAGCTATTATATACTTTGACATGGTAAATAAAAGGTCAATGTATTTAATCATATGAATGGGTGCTTGGGGTTTTCTTTATCATTCCTTGTTACTCATTTCGTCCTATCATTTTGTGGGAGAAAAATAAACCTTAAATTCTGCTTTTTTTTAAATTCCTTCTTGAGTGATCTTTTAAAGTTACTAGTCAATTTTGTGTGAACATGGTGCATGAATAAATATATGGTTATAAATGTCATTTGATGAATCTTTCCATATGGGTAGCAATGATGAAATCCTATAGAAACATGGGGTTACCGGTGTCCGGAGGCAACTATATGATAATGCATGTAGATTTATGAATCACATTAGAATCTCCATTTAATGAGTTTATAAAAAGTAAAAAAGATTTAATGGACTATGCCAAACCTAACAACCTTTTTGATTTATTGTGTGGATCCAATGATTTTGCTCTTTGGGTCTTTCTCAATACTCTTGGCGTTTTAATTGGGAAGGTAAGAAAACAGAGGTTGGGCCACTTTAGTCCCAAGGAGTCAACCCCACACTCACACACAGAAGAAAATATTGCATATTAAATTGACATTGTCATATAAACGTGTGTTGGGACCAATGGTGGCCAACCAATTGCTTGTAGTACTATTTTTTGGCTTCACCCTTTGAGTATACATGGCTTCCATAAATGGCCCTTTAAAATAAGTTTAGGATAATAAGTGTTTTCGGAACATTGTTTAAGGAGTATATAAAATAAAATTTAATCTTAAAAGTACAACTTAAATTGTTAAATTCATGGTTACATTATTTTTTATATAAAAATTATTATTATTTATTTCTTAAACGATATCCCGAGATATTTGTTAACATTTTCCTTTAAAATATGTTACAAATGCTACTTCTATAGATGTGGTTAGGTTGTTCGTCGATGGAACTTAAATTCCAAGTGTCATTCCCGCCATTGGGTTATAACATCTTTACCAATCATGTAGAACATGTAGGGTCTTGTTAGGTTTTAAATTTTTTAGTCACCCACTTGTTTGGTGAGTCTGGAGGAGCATTGCATGAAAAATTACTTTCGAAGCATAAAAAGAAAGATACAACATTTCCATCAAAATCTTAAGAAAATAGATGTGTGAGTCACATCTTTTATATAGCTAATATATATTTTTGGTACTTTTAGTTTGATAGAATTTTCAAGTTAGTCCTTTAAGTTTCGAAAATTTTAATTAGGTCATTTTAGTTTGACAGAATTCCTAAGTTAGTCCTTTAAGTTTCAAAAGTTTTAAATAGGTCATTTTAGTTGATAAGCTATTTTACTGTTACCCCTGTTGTCGGTTAATAATTAACTGATACTGATGTAGTTGTTAAGTTGTTGACTTGGATCAAAACCCTGCCTTTTA
>Ga0315914_1007524_pt1 | contig 15031 bp, 14 predicted proteins | sample MpolenodulesMG_FD_203920 | JGI IMG/M metagenome (GOLD analysis project Ga0315914, IMG submission 203920) | Medicago polymorpha root nodule microbial communities from Los Angeles, California, United States - elongated nodules | ecosystem: Host-associated > Plants > Roots > Nodule | place: USA... | reverse complement strand
TCTTACTTACTGCAAACACAAAACACACACAAACACATTTACTTTGTTAAATTGTTTTTTACACTCTCAGACATCAGAACGTTCTGAAGTCTGGTACTAACTTAATCAATCCAAGTTTCAACTTGAGAATTACTTTTTAAGTTACAGAATAATTTTAAAGGGTCACAATTCAAACTCCCCCTTCCTTGTGACTATTTTATCTACTTCATATTTAACCGCAAGTAGACCCGATATCATGTTTAATGTTTGTATGTGTGCTAGATATCAAGCCTTCCCCAAGGAATCACACATAAAAATTGTTAAAAGAATTTTTCGGTATGTAAGTGGAACCACAAATTTTGGATTGTGGTATCCAAAGGGAAGTCCTTGCTATTTAGTTGGGTTTCTGATTCCGATTTTTCCGGTTGCAAGTCGGATACAAAAAGTACAACTGGTACATGTCATTTGTTTGGAAATTGTTTGATTTCGTGGCATAATAAAAAGCAACATAGTGTTGCTCTTTCTACCGCGGAAGCTGAATATGTGGCAGCCGGAAGTTGTTGCTCTCAAATTTTATGGATTAAACAACAACTCCTTGACTATGATTTGAAACTAGGTTGTGTTCCAATCAAATGTGATAATACTATTGCTATCAATCTTACAAAAAACCCTGTCTTACATTCAAGGACTAAGCATATTGAGATTCGGCATCACTTTCTTAGGGATCATGTTGAAAAGAAGGATGTGTCTTTTGAATATGTTGACACCAAAGATTAGCTTGCTGATATTTTTACAAAACCACTACCATCCGAACCTTTTCTCAAGATCCGTAGGGAACTAGGTATCTTGGATACCTCTTGCCTTAAATAAGCAATATTTTCCTTATAATATTCCTTCACATGTATATATTTTCTTCTTTGCACTTACTTTTGCATGTTGCACTAGTGCTCAATTGCGGTTATCACTTGTGTTGTTCCTTCATATTTTTGGGTTTCCACTTGTGTTACTATTTCAACCCTTTTTGACGTTGTCAAAGGGGGAGTATTATATGATGTTCCTTTGCTTCTTCTATTTTTTCTTTTTCTCGTTTTTTTGTATGCTTTATGACAGGGGGAGCCATCATCATTTTTTTTGACATCATCAAAAAGGGGGAGAATGAAGACCTCAGTGTTTAGTTTATATGTTTTTGATGATGTTCCTTAGCTTAGTTTATTGTTTTGATGATTGTAGCATGTTAAAGCACCTTAGAGTCTATATGAGTTGGTCTTGATGTTTTTGTGTCATTTGAAAAAGTGTCAAAATTCATTTTAGATTAGTTTGAATCGAGTCATCACAATCTGAATCGATTCAATAAAGTCTCTGACTACATGTGAATCGATTCACATCTATTTGAATTGATTCATGTATGCATCGTCTCTTTTCTGTTTGAATCGTCTCACAAAACTCTCTGACTTGCATTGAATCGATTCATACGAAATATGCTTTGAATCGACTCAAATATGCTTTGAATCGTATCATCCTTCATACTTCTTTTTCTGTCCTTTTGTTGTCTGAATCAATTCAAGCATTTAGTGAATCGATTCAATCTGTTAAATTTGTGCGAAAATTGAGTCTTTTCACCCTTCACTATATATACAGTCCTCTCCACATCTCCAAAATCATTGAATCATTTGCAACTATTCTCTCAGGGTCTCAAAAACTCATTATTCATACATTAATTCTTGAAAATTAAACACTTTTTGTTAGAATCACTTTGTTCTTTGAGTGTATAGATTCACTAGGGTGGTAGTAGGGATTGTAAGTTGGTTCTCTCATTGATTGTGATTGTTCAAGTAAATTTCAAATAGTCAATTTCATTAAAATCCATTTTATCAAATCTCCGGAACACTTTTTAAAAAGTTATTCACCAAGTGTCATTCATTTGTGCAACTAACCATTTCCTTTGGCTTAACATTTTACAAAGGCCTTATTGACTTCAAGGCTGATCATCATTTCTTAGCTTATTTTAATCTCAATATTTAGTTTATAGATATTTATAATTAATACAGTAATTAAATAAATTGTTTTCCCTTTGTGTCTATCACAATTTACACAGACAAACACACACAAAATATCATAGAGAGGTTTTGTCGTATATAAATAAGTAGTACCTCGTAAACAATCGAAAGAAACTTTTTTTCATTGACAGAGTCTGTGGTGGGTGACTATGACGGTTTCAAAAATTGTGAGCTTTTCTTCACCAATAATTTCAAAATTTCGTAAGAGTTTTCCTGCGTTCAACAATCTGCCTTCAATGGATCTTGATCTTTCTGATATCAACGAACGCATAAGTTTCATACCAACGATCAGAAATCATGGCCGAGGAGACTATCTTATTGGGAATCAGGATGATAATGACAATACTTCTGAGGATGAAAAAAGTTGTCTTTTTATTTGATTTTAATTATCTCTGTGTTAAAACAATATGTTCGTTTGTTTACAATGGCAATACTTTTGATTTTATACACTGACAATACTTTTGATTTTAAATCAGATTAATTGGTTCTATTTGATCTATGAACGTAATTGTGATTGAATTTCTTAACTGAACATTCGTTATTTATGTTAAATAGAATTGATTGATCATATGTCAAGCCCTTAATTTAGGTGATGAATTCTATTGTCTCGCCGAGTATTGTTTTCTTTGAAAATGAAGGTTTGTTGTATATTTGAGTTGTAGATAAAGAAGGAATAGGGAGGTGAAAAATTGTATCATTTTCTTGTTTTAAAATTATGTAAATTGATGGGGATTATCAATAAAACTTCTAAAGCTAATCATTTAAAAAAAAGAATTGCAAAAACATGTTTCTAAGATTTAACACCATTATTTTTTTGTTTCTTACTTGTATTTTGTGAGCTTGTGCATTTGTATTAGTGTATGTCATGCAAAATGGAGTTCTTTTGTTAGAAATAATTTACAAATGCTAATCCATTTTAAGCCTAACACAAGGAGGTTCAATCTTCAATCCTATTGATTTTGATGGTGATTCTCCATATGCTACAAAATGTCCGACATACAATAAAATTCATCACCTAAATTAAAGACTTGACTTATGATCAATCAATTCCATTTTGCATGTGCAAGATACAAAAGATTTAGGTGAAATCTTTTATTCTATGTGGGACATTTTGTAGCAGATCGAGAACCACTATGAAGATCAATAGGATTGAAGATTGAATCATCTTTTGTTAATTGTAAAATGGATCAGCATCAACAAGTTATTTCCAGCAAAAGAACCACATTATGAATGACATACACTGATATACATGCACAAGCTCCCAAAATACCAATAAGCAACAAAAATTAATGATGCTAAGCCTGAGAAATACGTTTTGCATTTAAGGGAAAACTTATGTTTGCAATTCTTTTTTATTTTTTAAAGGATTAGGTTTAGAAGCTTTATTAATAGTCCCCACGAGCTTATAGAATTTTACAAGGAGGAAAATATTCAATTTTTCTCATCCTTCTTCCTTCTTTCTCTACCATCCAAATATACAACAAACCTTCCACGCACATGAAATCATTATTTAGCATGACAATAAAATTCATCACCTAAATTAAATACTAGTCATATCATGAATCAATTATATTCAACAAAATATCCAATGTCCAATTAAGAGATTAAAGCACAACAACATTCATAGATTAAACAAAACCTGTCAATATGGTTTAATTTCTAAAGTACAAACATTTTTTCACTTATTTATGCCACTGTGACATAAAATAAACATAAAATTATTAAAATCACCTAAATAAAAAACCTTTTTCATCCTTATGTGTTTGTTTATATCAGAAAGGTCAAGCTTCATCGAAGCCAGATTTTCAAAAGCATTTGAGGCAATTAGGTAGTTGTTGGTGACGAAGAGGTTACCATGTTTTCAACTGTCATTGTCACTCAATACTCTATTGAATCTTATAATTGATTGTTTCTCCTTTTTTTCTTCTTATTCTCATTGATTGTTTCACTCACTTTCGATTCATGTGTTTGGTTGCTCCCCTCTGTATTGGTTATGATGCTTTGGTTCCTTCTCCCTACTAGTTCGTCTATTTGGTATGGATTGAAAATTTTTGGATTGTTTAGGAGTGCTTGGTTTGATTTGGATAATCTTTCGCTTGCTTCTATCCTTATCTTTGGTTGTCTATATTGTTAATGGTTTTAACAAAGATTGAAAGAATTGATTTTAATGATTGAAAATAATAGTAGATGAAATATATTATAATAATTTAATAAATGAATATGAACGCTTTCTTTACATGAAAATGAATATGGACCGTTAAAAGTCCCAAAAACAAAGTCCTATAATGTTCAGAACAAAGCAGATCAGTTCAGTTAATCTGCAAAACAGAAATCAGAAACAAATATGGAAAGTCCTAAAATGTCGGAACATCTTTAGGATCGTCCAAAACAAATACAAATATTTCCTAAAATATAAACACTACATTAGGAATATTCCACAACTGATTCTGTAAAGATATGCGTGTTGCTTGGTCAATAAGATAAGGAAATATTGTTTCCTTAAACAATAAAGGGCGCGCGTACAAATATGCATGAACCCAGGCACACTGAACTGTGTTAAGATGTTGAAACATCGTATTCAACATCTTACAGAGATGCGTAACCACATGTTGGAACATTGGTTCCAACAACACATACAAGGATATTTGTTTTAGCAACAATGCAGCCAATACAAATACCCAACAATCTCCCCCTTTGGCAAATTTTTGGCTAAAACAAATTAAGGCCAAATACAAAGAATATAGAGGGATGCAGAAGACAACCATTTCTCCAAGAGCATGAACACATACCTATGAAGAAACAGCTTGCACACACAACCTAAAGGGATACCTTAGATAAACTTCCTCAAGTCATCACGAACACATGTTCAAGAAGAAGGAGTAGCATGACAGTATCACTAAAGAGATGTCAGAAATGTGCATCACATAATCTTCAATCTCAGCTTCAGTTGTAGAGGTATTACAATTATCAGAGACATGCAACAACGGATCAGATAAATTGCATAGTCTCATAAGAGCATAGGAAAAATAAATTCCTAAGCTACAGACAGGGAAAAATAAATTCCCACACATAAATAGAGAGAAATAAACTCTCTCTCAAGAGCAGAGGAAAAATAAATTCCTATGCTACAAACAGGGAAAATGAATTCCCATACATTGGATGTTCCAACATCCTTCACAACATCAGACAGGAGAAATAAATTTCCCATACCTACAGAGTACTATCACCAACCAACCATAGAAGCACGGGAAAAATAAATTCCCACACTTACAAGTGACATACATGGATGTCTACAGAGTACTATCACCAACCACAAATAGAAGCACGGGAAAAATAAATTCCCATACTTACAAGTGATAGACATGGATGTCTAAACATCTGATTCAACATCCTGTCAACAAGCTTGAACTAGCACAAGCACACATAGAAATATCACTCCTCCTGAATATAAGAACCTATGAGTGACTACTTACAGGAATATTCCATTACTCCCCCTGAACACATGTACAATAAGAATCTTGAAAGCCAAAACTCTTAACGCATAGAATATAGGAAAACTTCAGGGCTGATTCAACTAATTCAACCAAATCTTCAGGGAATAATCACCAACTAGAAGACAAGCTAGTAGACCTATCAAGGTCATACAGACATGTCCCAATTTTATAAAGCAACAGCAGGGAACATGTGCAACAAAAATACTGAGAAAAACAAATTCTCAGAGCAGCATCAAGATGTTGCAGCATCAATGTCAACATTTAGACAAGTCTTCACAGACATGTTCCAACATTCTAGTGAACATCAGCAGGGAACATGTACAATATAAAAATACTGAGAACAGATTCTCAGATCATCATTAAGAACATCAGGATGTTGTAACATCCGTGACAACATCTACACATAACCTGAAATAGTTGCAACAACATAAAAAGCAAACATAACTGCAAAATAAATGCAGACATACACAGGCATATAGAGAGTATAAATTACCATTTTTCTCCCCCTTTTTAGCCACAAAATATGCCAAGACATAAAGGTAGAGGACTGCATGAGTACTTCTTTGCATGAATACTCCACAATTCAAAGACGTGCAAATAGGAAAAAATTGATAGCACGTCTCACAACACAGATGATCAAGCCTCCTCATGTAGGAAAATTCCCAACTTGCCCCTTAGTTTTTCAAATTGTTTAGCATCTAAGGCCTTGGTGAAAACGTCTACCAGTTGTTGCTCTGTGTCAACATGTTCAAGTGTCACAACCTTTTCTTCAACAAGATCTCTAATGAAATGATGTCGAATCTCAATGTGCTTTGTTCTGCTATGTTGAATAGGGTTCTTGAAAATATTGATAGCACTTAGGTTGTCATAGTATAAGGTTAGAACATCTTGTTCAACATTATACTCCTTCAGCATCTGCTTCATCCAAACAAGTTGAGAACAACTACTTCCAGCTGCTATGTATTCAACTTTAGTAGTAGATAGGGACACACAATTTTGTTTCTTACTATACCAGGAAATTAGATTATTTCCTAGAAAGAAACATCCTCCAGAGGTACTTTTTCAGGCATCAGCACTTCCTGCCCAGTCAGCATCACAGTAGTCTATCACCTTAAAGTTTTCACTGTATGAGTATAAGATCCCATAATCACTAGTGCTATTGATGTACTTCAGTATCCTCTTCACTTGAGTAAGATGACTCATCTTTAGTTCAGCTTGGTACCTTGCACACACACCTACAACAAAGGTGATATCTGGCCTACTTGCAGTAAGATATAATAAACTCCCAATCATGCTTCTGTACATGCTTTGATCAACAGATATACCACTTTCATCCTTTCTCAGCTTCAAGTGAGTGGCAGCTGGTGTTCTCTTGTGACCACCATTATCCAAGCCAAATTTATTCGCAATGTTCTTGGCATATTTACTCTGGGAAATAAAGATAGTATCCTCAATTTGTTTAACCTGAGTGTAACCCTGAGCAACTAGTTTTGCCTTATTTCTGGTCACAATTCCATGTTCATCAGACTTGATCTTATAGATCCACATGGTACCTATCACATTCATACCTTCAGGTCTTGGAACTAAATCCCACACTTCACTCCTTTTGAATTGATTCAGTTCTTCTTGCATTGCTTCAATCCAGAACTTATCAGTCAGGGCTTCTTTGACATTCCTTGGTTTAATCTTAGACACGAAGCAAGAGTTGGTAATGACTCCAACTAATCTACTGGTTGTGATTCCTTGATCAGGATTCCCAATGATTAGGTGTTGAGGATGATTCTTTTGAACTCTTATAGAGGGACCTTTAGTAGTGGACATCTGATCTTGCTCAGTTTCTTCAATTTCTTCATTCTCAGGTTCAGATTCATTCACCTGGATAGGTGCATTTGTTTCCTGAACAGATGTTCCAACATCAAAATCAACATCAGGAACTTTTTCTTTAGGCACATCATCTATCACTACATTAATAGATTCCATCACAGTTTCAGTTTTGGAATTAAAAACTCTATAGGCTCTGCTATTTGTGGAATAACCAAGAAAAATTCCTTCATAACTCTTAGGATCCATCTTCCTTCTGTAGTCTCTATCAGACAAGATATAACATTTGCTACCAAACACATGGAAATATTTGACAATAGGTTTTCTTCCCTTCCATAACTCATAGAGAGTTGTTGTGGTTCCAGTTCTTAGGGTAACCATTTTTTGAATATGACATGTTGTGTTCATGGCTTCAACCCAAAAACGATAAGGTAAGTGTTTTGCATGAAGCATGACTCTAGCAGATTCTTGGAGAGTTCTGTTCTTTTTTTCTACAACACCATTTTGCTGAGGTGTTATAGGAGATGAGAATTCATGTTTGATTCCCTCACCTAAGCAGTATTCATCAAATTTAGCATTCTCAAATTCAGTTCCATGATCACTCCTAATTCTCACAATGCCATAGTCCTTTTCTCTTTGCAGTTGTGTGCATAGATCTTTAAACACATCAAAAGTGTCTGATTTTTCTCTAATAAAGTTCACCCAAGTGAATCTTGAGAAGTCATCAACAAAAACAAGAACATACCTTTTTCCACCAATGCTCTCAACTTGCAAAGGTCCCATTGATGAGTGTAAAAATTAGTGTTTTTAATATATTATTTGAGTTCGTTTTATTTAGATTTGATTTCGTTTTATTTAATATTATTTCCTTTTTAGAATTATTTTACTTCAATTGCAAGTTATTATATTTTAGGAACAAATATCTGATAGATTGAGTCTTGGAGCAAAAGAAAGAGGATTAGGATCTGATTTGGGATGAAAATACGAAATATGGGACAAAAATATGTCACCCCCTAAGTCAGGAACTTGGCACGGCCCGTGCCACCAGCAGCACGGCCGTGCCAGCCTTCAGGATACTCTTTTGCTGCTTCTGCTTCATGGACAAGCTACCTATTAGTTTACTTCTGACCTAAAAGCCTGTGGTTTCTTGTGGAACATTCTAGTGTTATATTTCTTAGGGCTTAAGTCATTGTAAACTATAAATAGAATAGTTAGCTATCACAACAATTCATCTTTTGTTCTTGGAATTCAATAGTAACAATTGTCTTTCTTAATAAAAGTTCTTCTTTTACTTTCTTGTTATTTACTTTATGTTCTTCTTCTTCTCTTCTATGTCTACGTTGAACATGAGTGAGTAGACTCTTCTTGTCTTGGGATTGTTGGATAAGTCTAATGACATAATCCTAATTTTATATAAATCTACTTTCTAATCTAATTCACTATTTTTATAATGAATTAACAAACCCAAACTCATAAAGCGATAGCGGAGGGTTAGTATTTGTTAATTCATCATCTCAAATATCAATTCATAAAGCGACAGCAGAGCTTTGATATTGGAACAAGTGAAATTAGACAAGGGTTGCGAAACATGAGAATAGTCTAGCAAACCTTGAGACATATAAAGTTTCGTTCTTCAAGGATTCTAATAGCAATCAACCATGAGAATAGGCGTGGTTGCTAGAGGAATACACTCACTGCACTTTGAAAGAAGCATTGATACGCTAAAGAGAAACTTGTCTTTAGAAAGTAGGTCGAATATAAAGTTTAGGTTTAGGGTTTGTTTATAAAGGGTTTGTTATTATGATGAACCAATAATCGCAAGGCGCTTTTTATTATTATTCTTTTAAACCATTAAAAACCCAATCTTTACAACTAAACTTTCTTCTAATCATCTTCTAAAAGTGAATTAAATTGAACAACTCCCTGTTGGAACGATACTCTCTTTTTACTACTTCGGTAGAACCGTACACTTGCGGTTTTACTCATCAAGTTTTTGGCGCCGCTGCCAGGGAGTTAACTAATTTGATTAAATTTTTCTTAGTGATTAGAAATTTTCTTTTTCTTTTTCTTCTACTACTACTTTCTCTCTTTTTACCATTAACTCCTTGGGTTCTTGCTCTTTTATGCAAAGATCTAAAAGTCTTGGTGAATATGTTCCCGAAATCGAAAGGTTCTTACATAAGAGAAAGAGAGAGGCACAAAATAATACCGCTATGGTTGAACGCACTCTCAAAGAGTATGCAACACCTTCTACGGAAGAGCCATAGGCTATTATTGTGTACCCAATGGTTGAGGGTAACAACTTTGAGATTAAGCATGCACTACTTAACTTGGTGCAGCAAAATCAGTTTTCTAGATCACCCGCTGAGGATCTAAATCTGCATATCTCAACTTTTTTAAGACTCAGCGGAACCTTGAAAGCGAACCAAGAGGCCATAAGGCTACATCTCTTTCCTTTCTCCTTAAGGGATAGAGCTAGTGCTTGGTTCCATTCATTGGAAGTTGGTTCCATTACTTCATGGGATTAAATGAGGCAAGCATTCCTTGCCCGATTCTTTCCCCCCCTCTAAAACTGCTAAATTAAGGGACCAAATCACACGGTTCAATCAAAAAGATGGGGAATCTCTTTATGATACGTGGGAACGTTTCAAGGAAATGCTTAGACTTTGTCCCCACCATGGTTTAGAGAAGTGGCTTATAGTCCACACTTTTTATAATGGCTTATCATATACCACTAAAATGACTGTTGATGCAACTGCAGGTGGAGCTTTAATGAACAAGAACTATACAGAGGCATACACTTTAATTGAGGACATGGCTCAGAATCACTACCAGTGGACCAATGAGAGAGTCATCACTGCTTCTTCACCCTCTAAAAAAGAGGCAGGTATATACGAAGTCTCTAACCTTGATCGTCTTGCTGCTAAGGTTGATGCACTAACCCAAAAGTTTGAAAAAATAAATGTTAGTGCTGTCACAAATGCTCCTGTATCTCCTCCTTGTGAAATCTGTGGTATATTTGGTCATATCGGTGTTGATTGTCAGCTGGGTAGAGCTATTAATGGTGTTGAGCAAATGAACTATGCTCAATACAACCAAGGAATGAGGCAAAACCAAAACTTTTATAAAAACCCTCAAAATTCCTATGGACAAGTAGCACCACCTGGCTATGTAAACAACCAGAGAGTCGCTCAGAAATCAAGTTTAGAAATTTTAATGGAAAGCTATGTCATGAACCAATCTAAACAGCTCCAAGAGCTCAAAAACCAAACCGGATTTCTGAATGATTCTCTCTCCAAACTCAATACCAAGGTAGACTCTATTGCTACTCACACTAAAATGCTTGAAACCCAAATCCCCCAAGTGGCCCAACAAGTGGCCGCTTGTTCTCAAACACCGGGAGTCTTTCCTGGTCAAACCGAAGCCAACCCCAAAGCCCATGTTAACGCTATTTCTTTTGGGGGTAGTAAGTTAGAAGATACCATTGCTAAGGCTAAGGAGATTAAGGGAGAGAGTGTTAAGCTTTTAGGTGAGAATGCCACGTTAGAAGGTGAGAAACCACTTGATAAAACCAAAGTCCCTTTTCCATTGAGTCTTGCTCGACCTAACTTGGAGGCACAATTCAATAAATTTATCAATATACTTAAAAAGATTTGCATTAATATTCCCTTTGCGGAAGCTTTGTCTCGAATGCCTCTATATGCTAAGTTTTTAAAGGAAATTTTTTCAAAGAAAAAGACTATAGAGCATAATGAGACAATACCTTTGACTTTGGGAAAGTAGTGCAATCATTAAGAAGCCGCCTCCTAAGCTTAGAGACCCAGGTAGTTTTGCCATCCCTTGTGCGGTTGGGAGTGAGACCATTGATAAAGCCTTGTGTGACTTAGGAGCTAGTGTTAGCTTTTTGCCTTTGTCCCTCTTTAAGAGGATTGGGATAGGAGAATTGAAACCTACCGAGATGACCTTGAAGTTAGCTGACCGTTCTACAATCCAAGTAGTTGGATTTGTTTAGGACATCCCCGTTAAGATAGAAGGGATATACATCCCGGCTGATTTTGTAGTTGTGGAAATTCCGAAAGACCATGATGTCCCTATAATTCTAGGAAGACCTTTCCTCGCTACTGCGGGAGCTATTTTTGATGTTAAGAATGGTAGGATTGTTTTTCAAGTGAGTGATGAGATGGTAGGATTTGAGTTGGAGAATGTTATGAAAGGTCTTGCTCTTTATTCTTGTTGCATGATTAACGATCATGATGTGAAAGAACGCTTCCTAGCGTCATCTACACAATATGATATCTTCGATCCTTTTTAAGGACACTTTCTAACCGTCAAGCTAATGACTCTAAACGAGTGCTTCGTGGGAGGCAACACACGCATTTAATCGCTTTTTGTATGTTTTTTGTTGTAAGTTGTTTTGTAGGTAATTGTCCGAGCACGATTCAAGAAAACGAAAAAAAATTGAGCCTAGAAATGCTAGAACCTTGGCAGGCCCGTGCCTGTAGTGGCACGACCGTGCCTGACTTGACCAAACCAAATGGCCAAAATCCAGTAGCTTGGCACGGCCGTGCCCGACCTCTACACACGTATTTACAATTTTTTTTTCATCTTCTTCCTTCATTCTTCAACATAAACATCTCTCATCTCTCAAACTACTCTCTCAAAACTCCATAACCAAAAACCTTCAAACCTTCATATCTTCCTCAAATCTCCACCAAATCACAAAATTTCTTCACCCAAACAACTCCAAACATCATTCCAAACATAATCCACTGATCAAAAACAACTTTCATCCACCCAAACCAAAAATCATCCAAATTCCTATACCCCATTAACTTAACCCAAAAACCACAAATTCTCCACCAACCTATACAATTAAACTCAAAAACCCTACTTAAACCTCAACCCCATAACTAAACCAACCTTCTCCACCAAAAACCTTTCCAAAACCTAACCTTCACCAAAACTCACACCAAGTCACACAAACTCAAACTAGGTCAAGGCAAACATGGCTCCAAAGAGAAGTGGAAAGGAGACAGGAAGCTCTTTCGGGGGACCTTCTTCAAAGAGGCAAGCACCGACATAGAATCATGGAATACAATTCAAAGATAACAAGCAAAGGGATAGGTATAAAACTCTTATCTCTAAACCTTTACATCCTTGTAGGCATCCTGATTCTTATTCTTTGAATGTGTTAGGAATTAGAGATAATGTGTTTTAGTTGCTAGGAAACCTATGATGGATTGAGATGTTGAGACCTATGAGGGGGTTCGAAAACTTCACTTATGAATTCTTAAGCTCTATTGCTTTCACGAATGATAGGTTGAACTTTGATAACCCTAATCAAAGAGTCTCCTTCCGGCTTATGAACATTGACTATGAGATGTCCCTTGAAAACTTTTGCTTAGAGATGGACTTCGCAAATGCAAGGCTCATCCATGACTCTTGGAATCATGATCTAAAGCCGGAAGACTATAACCCTACTACCTTTTGGGAACGTATCACCGGTTTAACACAATACAACTCACGTTCCAATAAGGCTAGCAACATCCACAACCCCAAGCTTAGGTACCTTCAACAGGTCATGGCTTGCACCATCTGGGGTAGGAAAGAGTTGGGAACCACTAGGACAGATGACCTTTTCATGTTGTGGGCTATGCTTAATAACCGCTCTGTGAATACCTGTTACTACTTGCTTGATTATCTCGCCTCTGTACGTACAAAATTTGATGGTAAGGGAGAGATAGTAGTTGGTGGCATCATCACCTATATAGCTAGGAAGTTAGGAGTGAGTGAGGACCAAGGAATAAACCAGATTAAGGGCAACAATAGACTTAATATAGAGACTCTCATTGCTATGAATTTTATTAAGCCTCATCCACCTGATAACATGACTTATGAGCTTCAGCTCAATGTGCCTTTGTGTTTGATTATACTTCCTAACCCATCTCGGACTAACACCGAGGTGGAAGAGAATTTGTTGTATGTTGGTGATGATCCACAGGTACATGAGGAGCACAATCTGAGTGATGAGGAAGGTGCGAACTTGCAGCAAGATGAGGAGCACCATGACCATGAAGCCGGTGGGCATTATCATGATGAAAGATGGGCATGGATGCAAACGGAGGTTCAGAGGATAAGCACCAAACAACAAAGGCAAGGAGTTGAAATAACCGGGCTAAGGAACGATGTCCTAAGGGGCAATCGCATCAATGAAGAAAATAACTAAATGCTCCGGAACATGATGCAACAACTCCACCTCCAAGGTCCTCCTTATGGACCTCAATGAAATTGTGAGCTTTCCTCTTCCTCTCTTCCCTTATCTCTTCTCTCCTCCTCCTTCTTCTCCTTCTTCTCCTTCTTCTCCTTCTTCTCCTTCTTCTCCTTCTTCTCCTTCTTCTCCTTCTTCTGCTTCTTCTTCTTCTTCTTCTTCTTCTTCTTCTTCTTCTTCTTCTTCTTCTTCTTCTTCTTCTTCTTTTTCTTCTTCTTCTTCTTCTTCTTCTTCTTCTTCTTCTTCTTCTTCTTCTTCTTCTTCTTCTTCTTCTTCTTCTTCTTCTTCTCCTTCTTCTCTTCTTCTTCTTCTTCTTCTTCTTCTTCTTCTTCTTCTTCTTCTTCTTCTTCTTCTTCTTCTTCATGCTTCTCCCAAGTGTGGGGACCATTCTCTTGAAACCCTTGGTAAGGTTGCCCGTTTGTAGAACTACTAAGTAAGCGTAAAGAGCGTGTGCTATGAGTGCCCTAAGATTCATAGATGGGCAGGACTAAGGGAACCTTGGCCTTCATTGCCTTGGGAAACACTGGAAAGCCAATTGAAGTTTATGTTTCAATTACCTTTGAATTAGCAAGACCACGCATGTAAGGATCACCGTGCGATCAGGTACCAAGTGGATGATGCCCATAGGGTCAGGTGGTGCCCTATCTATTTAAGAAACTCTCAATGGCCTCATCACTTGTATAGTCTACCTAAGATAAATAAACGCGACATTCAAATTATTTATTATCCAACAACGAATATACAGAGGGGATTCGAAGAATCCTAAGCGCTGCTTACTTTTTTGCAACCAAAAACAGGTAAATCCTCTCTGTTGAAAACAGATGAAAATTGTAACTAATTTTATACCGTCAAACTTACAAAAATAAGTAACTAGAGTTGTTCGGACGAAAGGAAAATCCATGTGGATACGATACTCTACTTACTAACTTTATTACTTGATGAAAACGACGGGTACACTTTCCATTGCGCAACTACGCTATCGAATTAAACACCAAAGTGTGCATCATAACCTTCTCAGAAAAAAAATCCTACAAAACCGCCCCCTAAGTTTTCCATTTGTGGCAGTTTTGGCCCCCAAGGTCAATTTTGACTCGGTCTACGCTGACGTGGCACCCTAAGTGAGGTGCCACATGTTTTTTTTTTATTTATTTTTTTACCGAAAATTGGCCTCGGGTGCTAAAACTTCTACAGTTGCAAAATTTAGGGGGCAGTTTTGTAGTTTTTTTTTCTTAGGGGGTCAAAATTGTTACTTCATGAAAGTTAGGCGGCGAAAACTGCTATAAGCCTTTGTTGAGGCAAAATCCCAAATTAATTTTAAAGATAATAAACTTTAATGATTAAGGATTAAATGGACTTTGATTAATTCTTTGGTATTTAACTTGTGCTCTTAAGTGTTTTACTAAGACAGGAAC
>Ga0315914_1007520_pt1 | contig 15034 bp, 16 predicted proteins | sample MpolenodulesMG_FD_203920 | JGI IMG/M metagenome (GOLD analysis project Ga0315914, IMG submission 203920) | Medicago polymorpha root nodule microbial communities from Los Angeles, California, United States - elongated nodules | ecosystem: Host-associated > Plants > Roots > Nodule | place: USA... | reverse complement strand
TTTGATTATGGATCCTGCACACTTGAACAAATTGTTTAGCATATCCAATTGATTATTTTGATACCTTGTTATTGTCAAAACTCAATAGGTGACTTGTGAAACACCCTTGTTCCAACAAACTGTCCATTTAGAAACCTAGTCAACATGATAGGAGACTTCTCATTTGACTAAAAAAGGTGATTTTCAGGATTTGACATATCCATTAAACCTCAATTCCAGTATACCCTAAAATGACTATGAAATTGGAACATTGGTTAGATTTAATGAAACACGTCAGTTATCTGCAAATTCTGTTGTAGTTTTTTTTTTTTTTTTTTTTTTTGGAAAAAATTTATGTTTTAGCCTGTAGGTTGTGAATTTCAATTTATGTTGAATTTTTATTTTCGGTTCAAAAAATTAAAGGAAACTGTTAAGTTCATTTCCCCGGTTCATCTTCATTGTTGATATTTTTCTTTTTCTTTTTTTACAAAAATATAGTAAAATGCAGTAGTATTGAAGCCAAATTTATGTGCAAAATAATGCCCAGAATTTTTTGAGAGAATAATGCTCAGAATTAATGCGTAAATTTCAATGGATGAAGTAAAAAAAATGAAATGAAAGATGGGAAATTAATGCCCAAATTCACGGCTAAGATTGCCCCCAATATTATCAAGGATAATATTTTATAAAAGGTAGACCTCAGGAAAAAAAAGAAGAAGAAGGTAAAAACGTAAAACATAATGCCCAGGTTTTTTCTAAGGGGGGTTAATGCTTAAAATTTATTTTATTTAATTTTGTGTAAAGATTTGATAAAGTTATTTATAAAAGGTAAAAACTAAAGAAACTATAAATGAAAACGTATATTTGTAAAAAAAAAAGTTCAATACAATGATAACATTTTCTCTCCAAAAGAATAAATAAATTTATAACCATTTATTCTTCCTATTTAAATATATAAAGTTTGTAATTTTGATCATTTTCCAATTTAAAACAGGGTTATTTATTCTTAAACACAAATATCATGTTTCCAATTTAAATTACATATTAAGTTTTTAGTCAATAAAATTTACTTTTTTAATTTAATTTATTAGGTTGTATATATATAACATTTATTAATTAATAAAATTGCAAGATATCAAAATTTATTTGGACTAAATTTGCAATCAAATGAGTAACAATTCATCAAGTTTTTAATTCATATTCAAAAAGCCGTAAATATAATTACATATTATTTGGGGGTGATGTTGCAAATACACACATTGTATCACATAACCTACTAAAGAGGTAACCCTTCTTTGATCCTAGCCATTGATTAAAATATGAATATATCAAAGGTGAAAAAACCATTTTGGTATGATACACAAAAAGAGTTGTTTGTGTATGTTAAATGTCACCCTCGCATAAATGACTAAAATACTCTGCTTTTCCCTACCTCTTCTTCCCTCATAGAAATCAGCCATCTTCTTCTTCCCTCGTGAAAACTAGTCCACCGCCACCCTTTCCTCCCATCTCCACCCTCACCTTCGGCCTCGTTTGGCCAAAATAACACCATTTTTCCATCTCCTCAACCACCTTTATCTTTCTATCCGAAAAGAATCAAGAAAGAATTAGATTGAATAAATGGGTCATCCCTTTTTTATTGAGTTTTCAAGAAACACCGACCTTATTTCCTCGTTCAACCACCACATCCTTCGTCACCTTTTTCTCCTCTAAAAAACCCATGGACCAGACCAGGGAAAAAATCAACAGAATTATAGAAACATTTCTTTTGTTTTTATTATTCCTCCAACTGGTTTTGTTTTTGTGTTTAGATCAGATGTCCCGTTTGGTTTGAGCTTATGAAAAATAGCTTACGTAACTAACTTAAAAATTTATAAATAATACATAAAAACTTATTTATTTGCATAAGCTGTTTTATATAAGCACCAAAATAATCTAATCCAAACGAATCCTAAATCACTACCGTTTAAGGGTGAAATACTATTGAATTGCCTTAATTGAAAATTTGTAGTGTCAAAGAAATGATATTGTTGAGATGTTAGATCTCTTTGAACCGTTGATTCAGAAGCAAATCTTACAAGCTTATGGTTTGGATTAAAGTCTTCAAGACCCATTTGTTTTGCAGCGATGCTTGTGGAAGTGGAACATCGTCGTTTTTCTTTCTCTTTTAGATGGATTGTCATTGTTCCTGATTGTCATTGTTCCTTTTGCATCTACAACGGCTTTGCTATCTAACGATAGTCTTGGATCTTCTTTGGTGAATTTCCATGGAGATTTTGTTCCTTCTTTGAAATCGAAAACTAGAAGAACCATTGTCTTTTCTGGTTAAGGTGTTGATGTTTTTGGTGTTGATTCAACTGTTGAGTTAACATTTATTTTCGGGTAAGGAGAGGGAATAAAAGAAGGGCAGTACAGTCATTTCCCAATGTTATGGATTCATTAAGTGCAAATCGTCTATTCATATCTTTAAATAGAGTTAATATGTTTAATACACAGTCAACGGCGGACACGTCAGCAAAACACAACCACATCAACGAGAGATTATGAGCTCAAAGACTAAAATTTAAGTTATTAATATTTAAAGGTAAAATTATAAGGATTAGTAAATTGAGAGACCAAACTCAATTGACCTATATTTGTCGGGACTAAACATTTAAATAAGCAGAACGAAGAAGATAAAACACAAAAATATTATCTAAAACTAAAAAACAAATATTATTGCCGCAAATTTTTTCTTTTTGTGAATTTTGTTAGAGGTTTGAAACTAAAGTAAAAAAATATCTTGGAAATACAAACGGTCGTGGCTGAAGGGTAGTCCACTTATCTTTTTGCAGAATTATTGAACACATTTTCCCTTTGAAGATAAGGTAACCAAAAAAGTGGAGCGAAATTTCGGTCTTATAAAACAAACACTATTAGGAGAGACCAAAACCTTGTGAATATGGAAAATATGGGGTCTGAAAGTTTTTGTGCAAGAACTGCTCATGATATTGTTCCTTGGTTCAGCTCCAAATGGTTGAGGAAGAAGAATCCACGTGTTGGACTGTTCTTGTGTTCTTTCAGAGTTAGAGCGTGTCAATCCATTGCTAACAACAATAATAAGGATATCTACAAACAAGTGGGTCTGTTCCAAAATGCTGTCTTTTTTTGTGTAAGAGCATGTACTTTTGGTTTTGCTTATTGTTTTCTCTTGTTTATGTCTGGAATGAAATTATTTTAGTTGTTTAGTTTGGAGAAAAATTAATATAGAAAAATTATGACGCCCTTTTGCATCCCTATAGGTTCACCAGGATATGCCACGACATTAACTGAGTCTAACACAACTCCATAAAACCGGTTTGTTAGGTGATGACTGCCCTGCTTATTAGTACTTAGTCTTATTCTTGCCATATGCCATATCACTTTCATGATGGGAATGTTAACATAACTTATCCCTGGTTCGCCTTTGTTCTCAACCTCCCGATTGTTACAGCCAACGTGGATTTAGTCCCACATCGGATAGATATGATTCTTGAGAAGAGTTTATGAAGAGGAGGCATTCCTCGCCGTACAAGCCGGTTTTGTAAGGATGAGTTATGCCCTGATTTTCGTGACACCTTTGTGGGTGACTCTGCTAGGATTCAAACCCAGGTTTCCCATGTCCTCATCCACTCCTCCTTATAGGGTCAAGTTGCTTCTGCCTTTACCAATATGCTATGGCACTAGTGGTATATAATTGGGTCTTTTAATAATTTGGTAGAGTTTGATCTCTGATTTGAAAAAACATATGTTGGTGGAGGTTAACCTCCTAAGTAGATCTCACTGACCTAAAGGGATTAGTCTCTGATACTTGCGGGCAGGGATACCTTGGTTTTAAAAAATTGGTATTTTTGCTCCATATAGATATTCCACCCGTGTCACAAATAGTGGGAGCTTCATGTTTCTAAGATCTACTAGTGTCACAAATAGTGGGAACTTCATGTTTCTAAGGTTCATTAATTCTCTGTATGCCGAAGGGATAAATGATCTGCTCATCTGATTATGAAGAACGTATTATATTAGTCGTCCTCTTACTACGTGCTCTTTTCAGATAACCTTGGTAGTTATGATATATAATGGGCAGATGTGGTATAAATAAGGGCATGTTAAACTTGTTTAAGCTTAAAGTCAAGAGAAACCATGTTATATTATGTCATCTATGATTAGTACTACTTGTTAGTTTGAATTTTGTTGGAGAATTTGGCTCCTTATAGTTGACTAGTTATAGTTAACATATATATTTCGTGCTTGTTTCATCAATGTTCATTGGAATCATGATTTAGTTTTCCCCTTTCTGGATTTGATGCCCTAGTGGTGGCTTTTGTCATGCACAATAGCCTGAGCGAATGCTCAAAGTAAAATATTAGTTGGCTGAATACTCGTGATTGTTTGGTGATTTAGTGGGATATATTATGAAATGTCCATACCAACTAAGCTAAGCTCAAGAGCTTGTGTTAATCTAATGAGCCATATTAAAGTCAATGTGTAATAATGACTGTTTATAGTATAATGAGTTTTGTAAATTACGAGCTGTAGATAACTACTTCTTTGTCTCAACTGATAATTCTTTAAATCATGACAAACATTGAAATATGCTCAGGTTTATTTTCCCTAAGAAGGAAAATTGAAGACACAGTTATTCGTGCTGAGTTGTATGCATCAACAGCTTTGGAAATGGAAGAAGCAAGTTGGATTAAGCAGGAAGAAATGGTACGTGATTCAGATCTGTGGGATGACCCAACTAAGTCCAACGACATTCTTGTCAAGCTGGCTAACAGTGCCAAAGTAGTTGATTCTCTAAAGGACTTGAGATACAAGGTTATATTCTGCTCCCATCACTTTCAACTAAACTTTCACAATGCCTATTATATATTTTCACTTCTGTGTAAAATTTGATCTGTTTGATGATGAACAAAACGAAATGCAGCAATTACATCAGAGAAAGAAGAGTACAAATGATAGTTCCCTGTATGAGATACTTATGGTTATGATATTTAGTTAGACAAGATAGATGTAATTTAAAGCTCAGAAAAATTCCTAGATTTGTGAATGGCGCTTTTTTTCGTTCAATAAGAATTACTTTACTTTACATTTTGGGTCTGTTTGGATCGACATATTTGAATTTGCTTATTTACGTGCATATAATGCATGTCATGCCAAATTATTATTATTATTATTTTTTTCCCTTTTTGATTTTATATGAAAAGAATGTAATCCTTTGTTGTATGTCAAGCAGGTAGAGGAAGCACAGCTGATAAACCAGTTAGCTGAGATGAATGCTATTGATTATGGGCTCTATAAACAAGCATATGATGCATCAATAGACGTGAGCAACATACTGGATCAGTATGAGATATCCAAGCTTCTTAAAGGGCCATTTGATATGGCAGGAGCATGTTTGGTTATAAAAGCGGCTACTGGCATCTTTTCAAAGGTTTCATATATAAAGGATTTTGTTGCTGCCGCTGCTTATTTTTTATTCATACAAAAAACCTATATTTCATATTAGTCTTTGTAAAACTGAGTTGTTGACCTGCTTTTGCTTGAATCAAGCTCTGGGCAGAACAGCTCCTACAAATGTATCTTGGATGGGCCAAAAGACAAGGTTATGAAGGAAGGATTGTTGACAGGTGTTTGATCGAGAATGGAGGAATCAATTCAGCAACTATAGAGTTTGAATTTGAATGTGCTTATGGCTATCTTTTGGGGGAAAAAGGAGTTCACCACCTCATAAGGGGTTCTCCAAATGAATCTTCTCAGCTTGAGGTGCAAACAGTTCCTTTCGTACTACCTAATTCTAAAACTGATTTTCCGTTCTTGTTCAATTGTGTTATTTTCACATTGAATTTTATCCTTGGAAAACTAGACCTGTTTACTTCATGTGTTTCTTTTTCCGTTTCCAATGGTAAGATAAACAATAGAGAATGTATTACGGAAGTTTTTGAAAATGTATTTTACATGATAGATCCAATATATCTGAAAAATCCAAAAAATGTAAACATTATTTTCAGTTTTTCCAGAAATACATTGTCTCTAATTATCTTCCATCTTCTCTCTATCATAACTAAAATGAAAAATACAAATTAAAATTGAAAATGATATTTGAAACGGATTTTAGAAAGCAAACAGACCCTACTCTTGTGTAGAAAGATATTCTAATTTCTTTTCTCGAGCGTTTAATTCAGATTCAATACATCACATTTGTTGAGATATAAGTCCTTTAGCTGCTTTGTGCTGATAATATTGTCTTTCTATAGATAGTTCCATAAGTTAAACAAAATTACAGATTTTAATTTTAATAGGTTAACATTGGAAAGTTTCAGGCTGTTCAATTTTTCTTTTGATCCTTTTAGCATGAAATTGCACAAGCTTCTGACTAGTCTGGAATTGAATCCTTAGGCCACAGCCCAGCATTAGTTTGAATTTGTCATAATCCGACAATATGGTTCTTTTGGTGGAGCAAGTTTTCTGAATTGCCTATACAAACTAACCACCTTTTTGAGTAAATTCAATTTTGTTCAGCTATAGAAAGTAAGTATCAGATACAGTTCAAAACATAGGAAATGAACATTTCTTTACAATACGTTGGCAGAAACCCACGGTGAAGAAAGGCTACATTTCATACATCTATAACTATACACATTGTAGATCTAACTTTCATGTAATGTATAAAATGGCTTGTTGAATTCTATAACTAGAAGTCCATGTTAAGAGCATGATTTCCCAGACTAATGTTTGGCCGAATTTTTCTATCTTTAAGAGGCAGTGTAGTGTTGTTAAATGGCCGCTAAGGAGGAATGGTGTGGCGTTTTGTTTTTGAGAGATGCCATAAACAATTTGTGAAGATGCCCGCCATGGCAGTGCCATAGGCCGCTGGGATGTTCATATGGAGGACTTTTGACCTTCCTCCATATTCTGCCATCAATAACACTGCTGAAGTTTTTTAAGCATTATAGGCTAATGAATTATAGTATGGTATAGAAGTTTGGTGAAATAATTGTGTGCTAATTTCAAAATTTGCAGACTAGCACTGCAACTGTTGATGTTATTCCGTTGTTCCTAGAGAAATCTCATGATCTTGAGATTGATTCCGAGGATTTGATTATCTCGTCTCCCTTGATTCATGGAGAACAGAAAGGACAAACTCAGCGTATAGTTTGCATTCATCATATACCTACTGGGATAACTGTCCAATCCGCTGGTATGCATATATTTGTGTTAAAATGTTTTTTTTTTTTTTTTTAATCTAATTTCTTATTCCTTTCATTTATATTCAAGTCAATTTGCCAGAATTTGCAAATGAAATTGCTATGCCTTATATGACTGCTACAATTTCCTTTTAAGGCCATGATGTAATTGTGTTTGTATTTGTATTAAGTTTAAATTACACTTTTGTCCCCTTAAGTTATTTTTAGGTTTCGTTTTGGTCCCTTAAGTCTGTTTTGTTTCACGTTAGTCTCCCAGGTAACAAACGTTATACAAATTGGTCCCTTAAGTTGTCTTCGTTTCATTTTGATCTCTTAAGATTTGAGTGTTGGACACTTTGGCATCTTAAGTTATAAATAAATATTAAGAAATTTTGGTCCTGATAGGATGAACTAATGTGTTTAAAGTTTGTTACTTTTTTTTTCAAGATAAACTAGCCAACCAAATTGACAGCAGAGAAAATCAAACCAAGACCTTGAGAAGGAGCATACTCCAAGGTCCCAAGCTAACACCACAAAGTTTGTTACTTAAAGGATCAAAGTATCAAATTTTAGTAAGTGACCAAAATGAAACAAAAAAACTTAAAACCAAATTGTATAATGTTTGTAATTTAGCCTTGTATAAATTTCACTCATAGGTGAAATAATCTTTTTTTGCTCATAATTTCCTTCTTAACTACATTCCCTGCAAATCCATTGATAGGATCATAGGACTAAATAATTACCAGTCCATTTTTTTTTTGTTGGAAAAAAGTAAAGCATAAAAATGAGGATTTTAACTAAATATCAATACTTTGTTTTTCTTTGTGAAGGTGAGAGAAGCCAGTTTGCAAATAAGATGAAAGCACTAAACAGATTGAAAGCTAAACTTCAAGTGATAGCAATTGAACAAGGAGTTGGTAGTATAAATGGTATAGTGAAGGATAAAATTGTGAATCTGTGGGAAGAAAAAACTAGGAGGTATGTATCTCATCCATACAAGTTAGTACATGATGTAAAGACTGGCATTGAGATGTCAGATCTAAATACTGTTTTGGATGGGAATATTGGACCTCTTATTGCAGCTCATATTAATACTAGAGAGAAATAATGTCATCATTTCCGAGTTGATGTTCATTTCCACAACTTGTTCTTATCCATAAATTATTTGGGATGATATACTTAGTATTTTTACTTTTTTGGTCAAGCAAATTTTTAGGATTTGCTTCAATTCTTTGGTGTCTGACCAAAAAAGGGTATCAAATCGTCCAATTTTGCCTGTACTGACATATTTTTGCTAATGAGTTGAATGTGAACATTACTGTATTCTTAATTTGGTTTTTTTTTTATTGCAAATATTAGTGGTTACTTAAAAGATTAATATTTGCTCAGTCATCTTGGTTTGAACGCATGATCTCCATCTCTTTTAACGCTTAGCTCCCAATCCACCGGTTTCTCTGGGGGATACTTCAATTATTTGGATTTTACTTTTTTTTTAATGGATTTTACTTTTTATGGTGTTCCAAAAAGGTCCGTTTGAATCCAACATTGAACAAGCATCAACGTTAAAAATTTTGAGGAAGAGTTTACCGTCCATTTAGGTTCACAAGACTCAAAGAATGAGTTTAAGGATACCCGATTGCTACAAAGAAAAAAACACTTTGGATGTAATCTTTTTTTTCTATTTTAAAACAAGAGTAGTGCAAAGCACACTACTCAATTTCCTTCAATAAAAGGAAGATGCATACAACAAAGAAAAGCAGAAAAACAAACTAGCCTAGAAGCTAGTAAATCTAAAATTGGGCATTCCCAACATGTTTCTAACAACTTCACTTCTAATGACAGTAGGGGGATAGTTCCACCAAACAAACTCATTGCAATCTAAGCCTAGGCTAGCTAAGCTATTAGAACAGGAGTTTCCTTCCCTAAAGATATGAGATACCAAGAAATTCATACTCTTTGTGAGCTCTAAGCAATTAGCCCATCTGTTTCTTAGAGAACAAGGAATCATATGAGCAGCTTTGAAGGCCATTACCAGAAGCATCGAATCAGTTTCTAGCCATATGTTCATCCAATTATTTTGGTTTGCTATTTCAATTGCAAGCATGGTACCATAGCTCTCTGCAACAAAAGCAGATTCAGTAACAAGCTTTTGAGCAAAGCAGCCCACAGTAGACCCAAATGAGTTTCTAAAAATGCCACCACAAGCTGCTTTAAGGGCATTCTTCAAAACAGCCCCATCTGTGTTGACTTTAAGCCAGCTTGATAGGGGAGGATGCCAAATAACTTCTTTAATGATTGAAGCCTTTGGAGGGTGAATGTTGATTTTGAGGGCTTGAAGGAAAACAAATTCTGTCATATCAACAGCTGAAGACTTAACAGTTTTGTTACCAGAGAGTGTTGGAGATTATAATGTTAATTGCTGATTTCCAGTTGATCTTCTTGTTTTGGAATCTATTTTGGTTTCTGACATACCAAATAGTGTTGAGAATATTGTTCAAGCAAGAGATGATGGTAACCTTACATTGGGGGGTCCACTTTCTATCACACAGCTTCCAAATGTCAGAAATATTGTTCAAGTGAAGAGGAATGCTGAGAATGGAGGCCAGCCAAGACCAGATATTAACTGCAAATCTACATTGAGAGAAAAGATGCAGAGTAGATTCAGTGTGATTTTGACAGTTGTTACAGATGGAAACTATGTAGCAGCCTTTTTCCATTAATTTTTCATCACTTTGGATGTAATCAATGTGCAGCAATCAATTAATCAATTCACATGGAATTGATATATTAATTAGTTCTCATTGTATTCACCTTAGATTACCTCTTATACTCCCTCCAGTCCCAAATATGTGAGAATGATCCTTTTTTAAATGTATTGAATAATTAACATATCTCACCTATAATATAAACTAAATACATCATAGATTCAATGAACCTTGAAAAAAAACTTCTCTTATATTTAGGACTGGAGGAAGTATTGTAACAAAAGTTTTGCTTATAAAAAAAATGAAGGAAAGAGATGGAAAAAAAATGAAAAATGTTACTCCCTCCGTTCCATTATAAGTAAGCTTTTTGTTTATATCACACATATTAAGAAAAATGTATAAGTGAAAGAAAGAAAAAAAATGATTTTGAGTGTCATATCAAGTATTGGTGCGTTCTCCATTATCATAAATGCAAAGTAGAATATATTGAATTGAGAGTGAAGAAGATAATATTAATTTGAGTTATAATTGAAAAATTAATAATTAATATTGTATTAAAAAATGTAATGAGTCAATTTTTTTGGATTTTATTTTTTTTTAAATTTATAATTATAATCCTACAAGTTCTTCCTAAAATTTCCTTCCAAAAATTTCCCTCCAAAGTTTCCCTCCATATCATTTTATTAATCAAATAAAAAATGAAAAGAAAAAAACCCACTACCCATGTTTCCTTCCATAACTCTATTTCTACTAATTTTACCTATTAATAATTAATTAATTAATAGTTAAAATAGGAAATAGCTTTTTTTTGAGGGAAGTTAAAATAGGAAATAGCTACCATTCTATTAATTAAGTTAAACAATGAATGAAGAAAAAAAAACCACTACCCACATATCCCTATTAATTCAATTAAAAAATGAAAAGAAAAAAAATACCACTACCCACTTATCCCTCCAAACCTCTCTTTCTAATGAATTCATCCATTAATTATTAATTTTTTTTAGATTAAACAAAAAATGAAAATAAAATAACCCACTACCCATGTTTTCCTCCACAACTCTATTTCTACTAATTCACCTGCTACTTACTTAATTAATTAATAGTTAAAATGGGAAATAACTAGCATTCCTCCAAAAATTTCCCTCTAAAAACTCAAGTTCTTCCTAAGAAAATCCCCTCCAAAACTCTTTCTATTATTAGTTAATTAAGTAATAAATTAAATTAAAAAAACCATCTTCCCATTATCAATTAATTAAATTAAAAATAAATTAAGTATCTCACTAAACCACACCACTTCTAACTTCTCCTACAAGTTCTCCATCAAACATTTCCCACATTTTCCACTAAAACTCTTTTTGTATCCACTTTGTTCAACAAATATATATATATATATATATATATATATATATAATGTAGTCATTACGTCCCATGTAGTGGAAAATAGATTAAAGTTGGTTTGAAGAGCTCCGGTTTTCTAGGGCTTGCGAAATAGGGTTTACTCCCTGCTCCGGCACGGTGCTTCTCCCTCTGGTGGCTGCCAGTTCAGTTTCTTCTCTTTGCGAATATGCAATCGCACTAATGCCTACCTGCGTTACAAAGATTGGTTCACGTATTCTCATACTTAGAAACTTTTTTAGGGTTTCACTATCAGTCCCTGTTCGTTAGGGTTTCACTTCACGCAAGCATTGTCTGTTCTATTTTCTGATCTCTTCTGGTTCGATTAACTCTCAGTTTGTGGTCGCAGTTCTGCCCTCCGCCATGTTTGATTGGCAAGCAGAGTTGTCGTCGACTGTTCCGGTTCCAGTTGCGTCGACTGCAACACCTGATCCTAACTTGGCTTTAGCAATGGTCGCACATAACACTCCAACACCAACCGCCATTCCAAGACCATCATTCGCCCAGGCTCTGCGTGGCTCTAAGGTTACCTACGCTGACCCCTTACCAACGCATGTTATTCTTGGGGAAACTTTGTCAATACAGATTACAAAAGATGCTTATTTTCGAGGGTTGGCAGCTTGTCGAACTAATCTTCGTGGTAGGCTGATGCTAAACAAAGGAGACAAACCGTACTCTTCAAAGGATATTTTTGCAAAGTTTCAGTCAATATGGAAAGTTTCTGGTCCGTGGAGCCTTCTCTCGTTAGGTAGGGGATTTGATGAATTTACCTTTGCATCTCAAGAAGACTTGCGCAAAGTTTGGGCTGTTGGAACCGTGAATTTGATGCCCAAAGTGCTTTGATTATTTGAGTGGTCGAAGGACTTTAATATGTGTACGCAGCGTCAGACACATGCTCAGGTTTGGATCCGACTTTGGGAATTGCCACAAGAATATTGGATGGAGAGGACATTGTATGAGATAGCAGGGGCGGTCGGTACTCCGTTGCTCATTGATCACGTTACTCAGAATCGTATCTTTGGTCATTATGCAAGGATATTGGTTGATTTGGATCTTTCGAAGGGGATTTTTTAAGAAGTGATGGTGGAAAGGGAGGGTTTTGCGTTCCCGGTCTCTATGGAATATGAAAACTTACCTGAGTTTTGCACGCAATGTAAAAGTATTGGCCATAACGTTAATTCTTGTCGTTGGTTGCATTCGAGGAAAGTGGACAAGCAAGCTGATACATTGATAATGGAAAGAAGCTTATTAATTACCAAAAACAAAGAACTGAGTGGAAACCAAAAGATAATCCGGATGGAGTTGGTTCTAAGATTGCCTTTGAAGCGCATCAGCCAAAGGAAATCCAACAGAAAGAAGCTTTGATGGTTGATACTCAACAGGAAGCTGAGAAAGTTATTCCAGATAAGGTCACACAAGTTCAAGCACCTGAGGTCACGGTCCCCATGGTAACACAAACAACTGCCGAAAATGTTACATCCTTTGTAGCACAAGAGGTCACAGTTAGAAATAATGAAATTCATGAAGAGCAACATTCCCTTCAAAATGTTGTGCCTTCTAGCAGATCTTTCAGCGTGCCTCTTTAGAACATCCCGGATGAAATTGTCCGCCCCAGATTGTTAGAGATGATATAGAACCACTTCTTACTCTGGCCTCCGATTTCCCGAATATACATATATTGTGGCCAGGGAGGAAGATCCGGTGGATCCAGTACTACAAAAAGAAATGGAGCTTGTGAAAGATTCTTTGCTAACCGGTGTTACAACAGATGTCCCATTCACTCCTTATCTGACAAAGGTGCAAAAGAAAAGGGCGGCCAAGGCAACATATGCAACCCGTTCTCAGGGTCCCCTACCTTGTTCCCAATGAAGATTATATATTGGAATATCCGCAGAGTAGGTAATCATGACTCCCGTATAGGTCTTAGTGAATTGTATCGCGTACATGGTCCGTCATTGGGATTCTTGGCGGAGCTAATGATTTCTTTATGTTCTGTTCCTAGATGGTTTTGGTCAAATATTAGGATTACTAAACATTATTCTAACAACAGTGGTTCCTTGTTACCTAACCTTTGGGCTTTTTGGGGGGCCGACTGTGATTTTGTGGTGCGGTATGATTATTCTCTATGTCTGGTGTTGGAATATGTCTGTAATGTCAGGAAGATTTATATAGCGGGAATTCATGCAAGCACAAATTATTTACATCGTCGACAACTTTGGGTGGAGCTGTTAGGTTTACAAAAAATTTATGTTGCACCGTGGATATTTGTGGGGGATTTTAATGCCATTTTGGGTGCTCAAGAGAAGCGTGGTCGAAGGCTTTCGCCTTCAATATCTTGCAATGATTTTCTTGGTTGGACTAATGCGAATCTTTTACTGCACCTTGATACTGTTGGTGCTCTTTACACTTGGAATAACGACAGGTTGAATTCTGACACAATTGCTCTCCGTCTAGATGATCAATTTGCAATGAAGCGTGGACGAATTTTTGGGGTGCTACAACTTGTACTTCTCAAGTTCGAGTTCATTCCAACCACAACCCTCTTTTATAGAAAATGGATGTCAATGTAAATAAGAAGCGCAAATTCTTTAAATTTTTTAAAGTTTGGAGCTCCCACGACGATTGTCGTCGTCTTGTGCTGGAGACATGAAATAAGAATGTGGTGGGGACTGGTATGCGCCGCCTACAGCTGAAATTGGTGTGTGTCAAAGAGGCGTTCAAAGTGTGGAACAAATCTATTTTTGGTGATGTTCATAGGTAGCTCGACCTTGCAACTTCAGAGGTGATTCGAATTCAGCAACTTATTGACGAACACGGTGTTGATGATGATTTATATGCGCAAGAATTATGTGCTCAATTACTTTTGACGAAAGCATTAAATTGTCAAGATCAATTTTGGCGTGAAAAGGCTAGGCATCAACGTTTTATTTATGGTGACAGGAACTCTGCTTATTTTCACAGGTTAGCTAAAATAAAATCTTCTTTTATGCCAATTTCTCTGTTGATGGAGGGAGAGGTGCGTATAACTGAGCCCCGTGATATTGAAAATCATGTGCTACAATATTTCCAAGGTATTTTGGGTGTTGATAATTCGTGCATTCTGAAATTCTAGCGCACTTGTTTTAATATGTTATGTAAAATGTTTCAACTTTTATAATGTTCCGTTCAATGTTCCAACATCACGAAATAAACAGAAATAAAAACAAGAAAATAAATGACAAGAAAGTAAAGAACATAGTGAGTTTGTTGACCCAGTTCGGTGACAAACACACCTACTCTGAGGGCTACCAAGCCAGGAAGGAAATCCACTAGTGTAGTCCTTATTCTATAGCTCTCAGCAAACTCCTCGTTTACACTAAAGATTTAGGACCTACCGGTATAGACTTCAACCTAGGAACTCCTAGATCTGAGATCCCATCTCACTATCCTATGGTCAGTCACAACCCCTGTGACCTATCAGACCTAAACACAAACTCAAAGATGAAGTTACCTTCAAACAAACAACTAACACCTTGTTTCACAACTTCGGTGCAGTACACAAGAGTATCAAACTCAACACACAGTCCTAAACATGTATCACAAACGATAAAAGAAAGACTCACAATAAAGGTTCTAAACTTGCATCAACATGACACAAGAGTAGAACACATGTAGACTAAAAACCCTAAAAATCTAAACTTTTTAGTATGACAGCTTGAATGATCAATTAGGTCTTGAAGTCTCCCTTATATGTTGAAGCAGCTTGGGCTA
>Ga0315914_1007519_pt1 | contig 15035 bp, 7 predicted proteins | sample MpolenodulesMG_FD_203920 | JGI IMG/M metagenome (GOLD analysis project Ga0315914, IMG submission 203920) | Medicago polymorpha root nodule microbial communities from Los Angeles, California, United States - elongated nodules | ecosystem: Host-associated > Plants > Roots > Nodule | place: USA... | reverse complement strand
TTTCTTCTCCTTCATTTACTAAAGAGGGGTGATTTAAGGTCAACTTTTGATCCAAAATCAATCATCTAACTTGTTTTTCTCTTTCCCTTTTATTGAAACAATTGTTTTTCACATCTATTTCGTTTTTTTTTGTGATTTCTTCGTCTAGTACGACATTGGTTTGTTCGTCGTCTCTATGCGGCTTTGTTTGTCTTTCTTTTTTTCGTTCAGGTATTTGTTCGGTTCAAATTGTGAGATTAACTTAGGTTCACTGCAGATCCAATCAATGACTTTGTCGTCGTCCACGTTGCAGATCCGGAGAGATGAGTATTCCAGAGATTTGAATATAGTCATATGTGTAGGCCTTTGTACTCTATCAATTTGAATGAATGAATATCATTTATTTTTATAAAATAAACAAAACAAACAAATTGTGAGTTAAACTTTGATAAAAGAAACCGAGCATAGTAAAATGAATAAAATATTCATTTCTTGTGTGTATTATTTTTATAGGTTTCTTTCCACCTGATCAATAAACTCTTGATCTTATCAAGATGTACTCAAACGCACTACATAAGAAATGATACCCGACAATGCGCAAAATAAAACAACAGTCACAAGGAATTAATGCAATACATAGGATTTAATAGCTAGTCAAAAAACATAACCTCTGATTTAATCCCCCTATAGCATCCAACCAAAGCCAAGACAAAGAATTAACTTTTAAAATCGCCTCCTTGCGATTTATTCCCTTTCCTATAAACACTAAGTTATTCCTCGCTAACCACAACCCAAATGACTGATAACCAAAAAGACATGCTTCTACTTTCTCCACATTTTTCCTTGGAGAAGGCTACTAAACTAAACAAAGTATTCTGTAATCATGTTTGTGCAAAATCAACATCACACCAACAAAAGAGTTATGACCACACGGAGCTAGCAAATGGATACACAAAGATGATCACAACTTTCATCAGAGTCTAAACAAAAAATACAAGGAATCCCAACACTACTAGAAATGACCCTTCTCGCCTTTAGGGCATCTATTGTTGGAATTCTCTTACGAAAGGCTAGCCAACATAAACCGAAACTTTTGACAAAGCGACACATTTCCATAGAAATATAAGCACCTTTTGGAGATCAGCTGCAACCTGATCCAACATGTAACATCCCATACTGATATCAAGATTGTCGACTGATCCCACAAACAACTACGAGTCTTTTTAGCGTGTTTTCTTCTCACTCACATGCATTTTGGAAAATTTCCCTGAAGCTCACTCATCCTGAAATTTCTCCAAGTCAAACATGCACATGAATGCTCCATCAGCTCAAAGTCACCGAAAGTGAAGATTGCTCCAACATCCCATACTAATATCAAGATTGTCGACTGACCCCACAAACAACTACGAGTCTTTTCAGCGTGTTTTCTTCTCACTCACATGCATTTTGGAAAACTTCCCTGAAGCTCACTCATCCTAAAATTTCTCCAAGTCAAACATGCACATGAATGCTTCATCAGCTCAAAGTCACCGAAAGTGAATATTGCTCCAACATCCCATACTGATATCAAGATTGTCGACTGACCCCACAAACAACTATGAGTCTTTTCAGCGTGTTTTCTTCTCACTTACATGCATTTTGTGAAACTTCCCTGAAGCTCACTCATCCTAAAATTTCTCCAAGTCAAACATGCACATGAATGCTCCATCAGCTCAAAGTCACCGAAAGTGAAGATTGCTCCATGTTAACCCCTTTAGTTTCCTAGCCAACGATAGTGTAATCAAATTTATACTAGCTGAGGGTAGAGAGAGACATTAAGGAAATGAGTGATGCTTGACATGGACAATTGATGTGCATGCTCCATTAGATGATATGTTTTTTAAAGTTCACCATTGGTTTCAATGAATATATTTTAAAGTTAAATGTTGTTTTCAATCCAAAATATCTATTTTTAACAAATGTCATAAGGAAGCCGACAATGAATTTAACGATTATTTCTTTTGTACACTCCATTCAATTACTTCATCCGTCCATAATTATAATACTATTTGTAAAAATATTTTTCTTTTATAAATACAAGACTCTAAGAACTTTTAGATATGTTTACGGGTCATGCTAACTTGTGTTCTTAAGACACATGTTAAAGATTCCATAAATGGTAAATACTTATTACAAAACGATAATTTTCAATCTCTAAAATAATAAATCGACACAATTTCCTAGACAAAATTTTCACTTTATGTTCCTAACGTGTACCCTAAAGACACAAGTTAATATTTCCCTATCATTACTCTTTTTATAAATATAAATTTTTTAATACTATCAATTAACTTGAAATATGAAAAACTTATATTGAATATATTTATATAGTGAAAACACGCCTCTTGAGATTGTGCTAAAAAACAAGCGAACTAAGAATTAGACCCCAATATTATGATTCAAAACCAAAACATAAGAAATTACAATTTTTTTTTTTTTAGGAAGAAGAAACTAGAATTCTAAATTGGACAATACTCAATAAAAAATAAAAAGAGGGAATACAAGTAAGATGTCCATAATACTCAATAAAAAAGAAAAAGAGGGAATACAAGTAAGATGTCCATCTATATTGAGTTCAAGAAAGTATACAATTGAATACCCTTACACAAATCATCTCTATCTACCACATGAGCATAATAGTAGCCGATGTGCTAAGCCTGCTTGAGTGCGCACTCACATTTGGGTCCTTACATATTATGACCAGGCAAAATTAGGAACGGAAAGTACATAAGTTAATTATTATAAGTTTTGTTCAAAAAAAGATAACATAAGTTATTCAAGAAATAGACGCCACGTCTTCAATAAACCTTAAATAGCATATATAAAATTTCTCAAAATATCGCAGCGGATAAATAGCATACAACTCCAAATAGTCATGTCATAAGTATCATAAATACATAGTCATATAAGTCTCCAATCTCAACAACATAGTCAACACCAAGATAAAGAAAGACTGACACCCTAAATCAGAGCCCTATACTAAGACTCCAAAACAGATAATGGAGGAAGCTCCTGCTATCCTCAAGCAACTCATCAAGCAAGCTAAAAGATCAATCATGCACGCCGTCTACGCATTCATACAAATAGGCAGGCAAGCAACCGAACGACCACTGGGGGTTATCTTCACAACATCATAAACATAATCAAATGAAAATGTTTCATCAATTTAAATTTTTAAATGATTTGAACAAAATAATAATTCAACTTCCACATCATTCATCAACACGTATAAAGTCACATCATCGCAAGTATACAATTTATCAATCACATCAATCACCAAGCACATAAGCAATTAGGACTCATGTCAATTCATGTGATGCACCTAGACACGACTCTTATATGCATGTGGTACCGTTCGCCAACAAGGTTGTCACCTCATGATGGAAACATAACATCATAATCACCTTCATTTTGAATACAAAGTATTCGATCACCTTCATTGAATATAAATATCCTAAGACTTATGATGCATGAACATATGATACACTATGCACATGTTCAACAACAAATTCACCATCATTTTCACCTTCATTTTCATACATGCATTCACCATCAATATCACCTTCATTTGCATGTAACAATACAACAACATAATTCAATACATGTAATCACCACATCCAATCATCAACATTTAGCATGTATAAATTCAACACAACAAACATCAACTCACCCTCATTTAATTATACTTAGTCATATACACATGATTAGAAGACATCCCTAAAGTTATCACACTCTTAGGACACAATCCGATAAAGTCCGCATAATGTCCACAACTTTGAACAATTCTAAGAATTCAATCAAACTAAGTAAACATGTTCATTTGCCTCAACAAAGCATATAAAATAATCACATTTATGTGCAGTTGCATATACATGTCCGTCTCATCGGCCAATTGCGATTTAAAATGCCAATCCGACAAATTTTGGCTCAAAAACAAAGTTAATTGGACATAAATGAAAACCAATTGTAAACCAAGGTAGAACCAAGCTATGAGACTCTTAGAAGCTTAATTATCCATTGATTGGAAAGGGTTAGGTGTTAGGAACTCATAGGCATGCGTTAAAAGTCATGAAAACACAAAAAAAATGAGGTTTCGGGGTTCTGCAAAACTGACACGGTCGTGTCATCAGTGCATACGGCCGTGTCACCCTTACAGAAGACCTTGACACGGTCGTGTCACCTAGACACACAGTCTTGTCACCTCACCAGAACAACAAAATGCATTTTTGCGTTTTTGAGCGTAAATTCAAATCGTTAATCCGTTTCTGATGCCGTTTTCGCCTACGCGCTCTTGACACTTAGCTCTATCATAATCTACAGAGAAATTCAAGTTTCAACAATCCAAAAAACATTTTCCAGAACCTCATATAATCACTTATTTTCAAAAACGCTTAAACATCGACTTCTCACACGAAAATTCTATTTTCTCCCAAATGACTCAACTAACACAACCACAACATGAAAACAAAAATTCTACTAGGTCTAACTCACCCAACAACATCAAAAACTCAGTCAACAACCTCATATATCAAAAGTTCATTTTGGTCCTTCACATGAACAACTTAACGCAAACTTCACAAATTCAAACCACAACTTCACACAATGGAACACCCATGGTACAAATCAGCATGAATTCATCACATTCAACAACAACACTAATTTATACCAATTTGAGCAAAAATCAACAAAGTTTCATATAACCACAATTCAATTATGTAAAATCAACAAAAACAACATGTTTAGCATCAATTTCACATACCTAAAATTATTGTCAAAGTATGAACACGAAATTCATCATTTGAATCCACAAAAAACTCAATTCACAAAATAAGCACTTATGAAATTAAGTAGAAAAAGAATTTCTAGCTTAAGTTATGAATATACATTATCCCCATGTTTGCCTATGATTTTGGCAAACGGGGGCTAGTTCTAATTATTACAAGCGAGATCAAACTAGAAATATCAAGACCTTTGTGCAAAGGTTTTTATCGGAAAAGTGTCTGAAAAAAGGCCACAAAATGCACTCAGGTTGCTTAGAGAGCAGGACGAGTTTGAAGTAAAAGGAACTGTCTCTCGACAGGTTTGAGATTGCAAGTAAAAACTTAAAATAAAGCAAGAAAAAAGAAAGATAAAAGTAAGTTTACGCACGTAAACTCAAAGAAAAGGAAAAATGCATTGCATTAAAATAAAAGGGGTGGTCTACAAATCAGTTTACATACATTATGTATAACTCGTTTCTCTAGACTCTGGTAATTTGAGTGTTGTAGAATTCTGTATATGATTTGCGACCCACTTTCCAGCTTGGAAACTCTTATTTATACTAAACCCTAGATGGCAAACCACTGACTCCATAATCAGCACTTCCTTCATCTTTGACAACTTCTTGTCCCACGTCTCCACTACATGGAAACTGTTTCAATGCTTGAAATCGTGCTTTCCCGCCTTTTGCTTGACTTCGACGCAAAATTGCTCTTGCAGCCTTGCTTTGTCGAAACTCTGACTATGCGCTCTAGGCTTGATGTCTCGTCGAGATTCTTCAATTGAAATGAGAAAGCTCTTCGATTCCTGCAAAGTTAAAGGTCAAACAAATGTAGATCATATTAAATGAGCCTATCAAATTTACAGGCTAACAAAATGCCCCCTAAAAATGCCATTTTCGACTACACGACTCAAAAAAGGAGAAGATTGGCATTTTTGAAAGTACTCTGCTTGTCCCATCAGTGTTCTCTTCTTAATGGTTGACACCATTTTATTCTCTTAGCGGGTCCCTTTTTGCAGTTGAAAAGTTGGTGGGACACCTTGGTGACATACATACCACCTGTCAACCGTTGATTAAATCCACCAAGCTACACACGTGGCACCATTCAAACGGTTTCGTGATTATTGGCATATTTAGTCTTCATTCCACTTCTCTCTCTTGTAATCATGGCATTTTTCATTGAGATTCCCATTTCCGAATCTCTAGAAGCCATTGCACTTAACTTCACATCCTTCAAATAGTCCGTTGAGATTATGTCAACCAAAGGTCTGAGAAACTCTTTCCCCTAAACATTTTTCTTTTTCATCCGTGACCTTTGTTTGAAGAATCCTATGGACGATTTACCGGATCACCTTCAACTTCCTATTGTCGTTAAGATCGCCAAATCTGGTATTAGAAACCTTTTCAGATTTAGGGCCATTTCTTCTCGCTATTGGAAGCTTCTCTAACATCCTGAGGTTCTCAGGGCTTTACCAAGGAGATGTTTGTTCTACCTCTTTTATCCTAAACCCTGCACAGAAAAGATCGCTTTCATGCAGCGTCTTTCAGCTAGCGGGCACTCAACATTCTGTATTGCTTTGGCTTCTTAACTTTTCCAGAAGCCAGATCCAGATGTGGAGGAAGTCAGATGGGTTTTTGATGTAGCATCTCGCCACAAATCGAATGGGGCCAAGTACTTTTTGATGATACTTGATGTATTGGCCGAAGGTGGGTTCTTCGTGGGTAACATTTTCTCGGTATTCATTGATCTCTTCGTCGACAAACAACTGGCTCGTTGAAGGAGATCCATTATGAACCTCGAAGTCCACCCTGATTCAGCTTTCCTCCCTCGAGGGTTAGTGTTTCGACGCACCTTTGAATCTGGTGGAACTTGTGAAGGCAGCAAAACCAAGTTGAGGCTTGTTTTGCTGCTTCCTGGGCCTGATGAAGAATACATAATTCCTGACATCTGTCTTTTTTTGTCGCCTTGACCTTGAAATCACTTGGTTCCTTGTTCATTTCCGTTTCATGGAGAACTTATTGACTACCAAAAATTCACTCTTATCACAATCTAATTGTTTGACATATATCAAAATTATATCATTTTATATATTTTGTTTCAACTCCCCCTATTATTTCTCTCTTTTAAAAATGTCAATTTAAAGAAATTAAAACAAGGGTTAATAGGTCTTTACCCTCCTGTAATATAGGTCATTTCCGGTTTTCCCCACTGTAAAATTATTTTTTTGATTTACCCCCTGTAAAATATTTTTGTTTTGATTTACCCCCTTAATAGGCCAAACAAAAACGAAAATTTCTTGGAAGAAAAAAAAATTGGTTTTTGTTTCGCCTATTAGGGGGGTAAATCAAAACAAAAATATTTTACAGGGGGTAAATCAAAAAAATAATTTTACAGGGGGGAAAACCGAAAATGACCTATATTTCAGGGGGTAAAGACCTATTAACCCTTAAAACAAATTCAGGCAATTGAAACATACTTACTCTCATTGAACAAATTTTCTTCTAATAAGTCACTCTTCAAACAAATTTTCTCGTAATAACTCACTTTCCACTTTAAAATATCTAGAGTCAAAATTATACATCATTTTGTGTCTTGTATCTCTTTCTAACAAAAAATCAAAGAAAACAACTATTCAAAAAATTGAAGTAATTTTGTAACAAAAAAAAAAAATCATTTTTATATAGTTCCATCCAAACAAACCAAATTTTCTCTAATTATGAAAGTTAATAACCAACCAAAACATAATTTTGTCACATCCTAATCATTTGACACCTGTGCATATTTTAACCCTTTTGTGGCTTTTGTAACGAAAAGTCATATTTAAAAGAGAGAGATAAAACTATTGACAAAAGATTGAGATGATTTAATTTTGTAACAAAAAAATCCTTTTACATAGTTGTATCTTTTTGGGGTGGTGTCTGGGGTTCGAACACCGGACCTTACATATATTATGCATTGTCCTTACCTTTTATATAGTTGTATCTTTTTTGGTGGTGTCCGGGGTTCGAACCTTGGACCTTGCATATATTATGCATTGTCCTTACCAATTGAGTTAAGCTCACAGGGACTTATATAGTTGTATCTAAACAAACTAGATTATTTTTAAAAAATGATTTTATTTAGATTAAAAAAACACTAAATAGATTCTTATTTGTAATAAAGGGTCCGTTAGTTACAAATTTAAATAAAAGTTGTCATACCCCCAATTTTTTTCATTCTTTCTTTCTAAATTTTTTTACAAAAAAGTAAAAAAAAAACATTTTTTCACACTAAATGCATTTCCATTAGTATTTTTCCCCTTAGTTACTTGTTTTAAAAGTTAACTTCAAATTTTTCTTTTTTATGCATATTTTTATTTATTCTTTTCACGTTTTTATTTTGTTACTTCGTTCTTAAGAAAATTCAATTTCATCACACCAAATATTTCAATTCCAAATCCTTTCATTTCTATTGCATTTGTAAATCACAACTTTACACCATTTTTTTTTAATTATTATTTTCAATATCACAAAATTCAAATTAAGAATTCAAAAAACACTAACTTTGACAAATTCACCCAAAATGCACATTTCACTTCCATTTCATTTCCTTCACCACAATTTGTGCATCTAAAATCATCTTCACAAATAACACCTCATCATTATCCTACACATCATCACTCATCACCAAAAATCATCCAAAAAAGTCACAAAAAAACTCATTTTTTGCAAAAATTCCAAACTACCTTTTCTTACTCCCCGCTTAACCTAATTTCCCACACTTGGTGACCAAGTTACTCCCTCTATAAGTACACAACCAAATAAGTGAGAAGGGGGGGGAGGGGGGTGATTTTTAGGGTTAGAGAAAACACCATTTTCATCAAAAAATCAAAACTTCACCATTCTTCAACCAAAAGCTTCTAAACACCTTCAATAAATCAAAAACACTCAAAAACTCAAGAAAAACCACACAAAATTGTGACTTCTAAACTCACATTTTCATGGAAAAAATGGGAATTGGTTAGAACAATTAGAAGCTCAATTAAGGTGGGTTTCGGTATATTTATGTTACTTAAAGTGTTATCAAGCTTTTCCATTAGTTAGTTTTACTTAATTCACTGTTTTATGTGTTTATGATTTTTGAAATTTGAAGTTGTTGTTTACTTTTCACTCTGCACCAACTTCCTCTGTGAAATCTAAGATTAGATTCATGATCACCGGCAAAAACCAAGCAAAATGGTATATTCGTTTGTGAGTTTTGGTGCCTATTTGATAATTTAAATTTTTGAAGAATGATGGTGTTGATGGTGTTCATGTTGCTGCGTTTGTGTGTTTTAGTGGGGAAGAAGAAGTTGACTTCTTCCCCGCAACCATGGACCCCACAGTTTTCGTCTTTTATGCTGTTACTATTTGATACACCCCATTTCAGATCTGCATCCCCATGTTTATTTTATTTTTTCACATTTTTTTATTATTTTTCTTTCCTAGCTTTTATTTATTTTATTGTCATTTTTTTTATTTTAAGCATATCTAGAAATATGCAACATTGCCTGATGCAAATTTTTTTATTTTTTTTATTTAGTTTATTTTAGTGTTATTTCATGCATTTTTTCTTTTTTTATTTACAAGCTTTATTTTAGTTGCATTGCATGCATATTTATTTATTCCGCTTTTATGCTTTAGAATTTATTTTAGAAAAAAGTGTAAATATAAATGAGAACATTGTATTGCATGCATATTTATTTATTCCGCTTTTATGCTTTAGAATGTAATTTAGGAACAAATCTTAATATAAATTAGAATATTGCATTGCATGCATATTTATTTATTCAGCTTATACGCATAAAAGAAAAAATCGAAAAAGAAGTAGTTTAGTTTTAATCCAAGGAAAAGAGAATTTTCATTTTGATCCAACGTCATTATGAAAAATCCCTCGCACTTTAGTTTTATTCATCACACTTTATTTTTTAGGCTTTGAGTGGAAAATAATATAATCACAAAAAAATTCAAATAATCAGAAATCTCACAAAAAATTCTTTTCTAAACAAACCTTGATTTTCAATCAAGTGACTTTTCCATTTCCATTTTCTTAAATCAAACTTCAATCAATTTAATTATATTAGACTTTATTTCTTCAATTAAAATCAATTAAATCCACTATATATTTTGCCACTTTGGCTTTTTATCCTTAAAATCATTTTCAAAAAAAATTAAAATCAATCAACAAATCACTCGGCTTTTTACCTCGAACTACGTGATTTTGATCCCGTTCGGGTACGTAGGCAAAAGAATTTGTCTTTCCAAATCAACAAAATACAAAAAAAAAATAAAAAATTCTTTCTTTATTTATTCACATTTACGTTAACATTTTCACAAGGAAATCATTATAATTTAGCACAAAATAAATTAAAGCAAGAGGTTCCTATAGAGTACTATAGACGTTTAGGATGCTAATACCTTCCATTTACGTAATCAACCCCCAAATCATTAATCTCTAAAAATATAGGGTTTATTCGATCTTTTTTCCTTTTCCTTGGAAAAAATAAAAGCTCGGTGGTGAACATAATATTGTGAGTCAACGCTAACCAATAGTTTGATATCCGAAAATCACTGAAAGAAAAGTAATTTTGACATAACATAATTTAGAGAATATTTTTTCAAAATCTATTTTGCGTTTGTTTACCGTAATAAAAATCATTTTTTTAAAACAAAATTTTTATTACCGTAATAGATCATATATAATTTTTAAAATCATTTTTATATATAATTTCATAACATAAAATTTTTATTACCGTAATAAAAATGATTTTGAAATTTTTTTATCACCAATGATCTATTGTTTGATTTGGTATTGTCATAAAAAACAAAATCATTCTGAAAGAACAAAGATATCAAAGGAATCTACAAAGGAAGCTTGTGTTGCAAGAATAAAGACAGAGTTTGAAGACAAAGAGTGTCTGAAGACCATCAGAAGTTGTCTACTAGAAGCTAACGTCATCAGAGAGTCTGAAGAACCTCAGAAGCCAGAGTTTGAAGACTGGAAACTGAAGTTAGTTAAAAGTTGTTATTCTGAATACATATCATTATAGAAGGAATGGAAGCTTGGAGCAACGTATATTTCAAAAGAATTAGAAGCCATTGGATGCTTACCCACTGAAGAGCGTAGGAAAAGGACATAGTACAATTGTACAACCACTACCTCCACTACTCCACTCCTCATGTCTGCAGTAGTACAAGATAACAGTTGTGACTATGCTGATTATTCTCTATTCAAGGAATGAATTTGAAATTGTTCCCTCCTATGACAATACCAAATCAAACAATAGATCATTAGTGATTATCAAGCTTCAACAACGACTCTTTTGATGTACTGGCAATCAACAACGTCTCTTTCACACCTCTATATAAAGGAGTGAAGACTTGAAGATTGTAAGAGACACACAATAATTTTACAATTGCCAAAACTCTGTTGAATTTCTTAACAACTTTCATATCAAGTTCACTTACAATTTCTTAACAACTTTCATATCTTAGAAATTCTAGAGTCTTATGAGTCTGTATCTAATTTGTATTATGAACACCACTGATTGTACATCAAGTGTTAAAACCTCAAATGCTGTGTAATTCTGTTTGATTAGAAGTCTCTTACGTTTGTGCTTGAGCACAGGAAGACTCTTGTGTTTGTGTTTGTGCTTGAGCATAGGAAACCTCTTGCTTTTGTGCTTGAGTAGTTTGAAGTCTCTTCCTTTTGTGCTTGAACAATTGTAATCAGATATTGATTTTAGTGAACTCTCCTTGGAAGTGGAAGGGGGACAAGACTACTTCTGGATTGTGGAAGGAACCTGTATAATTGTTTTGTGTCTTTCTCTTCTCTCTCTCTCTCTCTCTCTCTCTCTCTCTCTACTTTATCCGCTGCATAAGACTTTGAACTCTGTTCCAGACTCTGAACATTGGACTTAGTTTTAAAAAGAAGAAAAAGCTAACACAATTCAACCCTCCTTCTTGTATTTTTCTCACCTTCAACATTGGGGTGCCAATGTCATGTGACATTGGAAAACCACAGTGTCACAAGCAATGTTTTAAAACCCAGACCGGTGATCGACTCGGTCAAGGCACTGGGTCACTGGTCGAACCAGTGGGTCACTGATCGGGCCGCATGACTATTGACCCCGTCTATATAAAAATATTTATGACAAAAAATTACATTATGAACGAAATTTTGATAAAAAAAATCATGTCATTTTTTTTTCTATTTACAGTTCGTACATTAAAAAAAATTATATTCACAGCGTCAAGTTTGCAAGTTAATTTCTTAACTGCAGCACAATTCAAGTTAATTCCAATCCCAATTCAAATTAGCTCATACATTTACAGCATAAAAAACCTCACTCACAAATAATAAGTTCTAATTTAGTTTCCATCTTTAAAACATAATATGTTCTAAACATTGTTGGAAATCAAAGTATAACAGACTTACAAACCCAAGTAAGTTACATAGTCAACAAAAAACAGAAACTCAAATAAGTTATAACAATTCACTAATCAATAAACTATTTATGCCCATGGAGTCAAATTGTCATAGTCTTGATATCCATATTCATCATCTTCATCAATTGAGATGGGAGAGGAGAACGGCGGTTGAAAATGACATTTGGGTTGGGAGTAGGGGTGGGAATAGGCCGGACCGAGCCGGGCTTTGCTTAAATAGGGCAGGCCTAGTTGAAAAAACTAAAGCCTAGCCTATTAGTCAATCAAAGGCTTTATTTTAAGCCTGACCTAGCCTTTTTAAAAGCCCGATCTGGCCTATTAGCCTGTTTAAAAGTCTAATTTGTACTAAAATTTTAAAGAGAATATTTGACTTATTTATGAAAAGGCTTATAAACATATTTGTTAAAAGGCTAATATGTCAATAAAATTTTGTAAAACATGTACATCTATTTTTTTCCAACTTTATAAACATATATTGCATGTATATCTAATGCATTTTTGTAGAGCCTGTACATCCATTTTATAGAGGCTAATAAGCGTGTATTGCATAGATTTGATCTATTGCCTTTTATTTTTGTTGCTAATAGGGTTCCATACTTTGTACCTTAGAATATTATGAGAATGCCAATAGTAAGATATTAAGAGGGTTATACTCAAAAGTACGTGTGCTCGTTAGAATTGAAATAAAGGAGTAATACCAAGAGCTCTGGAACACATTGGAAATCCCAAATTGCAAAAATATAAATAAATTGTGGTATTGAAAGTTTGAAGGAAAAAAAATTATTAATATAATGAAGTATATGTAATTCATTCCACATATACGGGTCGGCCTAGTAGGCCTAGTAGGCTTTTCTATAAGCCTTAGCCTGACCTATTTAAATTAATGAGCTTTTTTTAAAGCTTGAGCCTGACCTATTTAATAAACGAGGTAGGCCGAGCCGAGCTTTAAATAGGCCAGACCATTGGCCCCTAAAGGGCAGCCTGGCTTATTCCCACCCCTAGTTGGGAGTATGTGTTAGTAGGGTTTTTGTATTTATATATGTCGTGCCTTTTTATTAATAAAAAAAGGGAAAAACGGATCGGGTCGGTTAAACTGGTTCAACGGTCCGCCCACTGACCCGGCCGGATCACACCGGGTTTCAGCGAGTTAATTGCATATCTGGTCTTGTAGCCTGCCCGAACCGCTGTACCCTCCGGTTTGCGGGCTGACCGGTCCAACCGGCCGGGTCCGTCCGGGTTTTAAAACACTGGTCACAAGTGTACAAAAAGACAAAATTTCCTTGTAAGTGAGAGAGAAAAAGGCCATGATTTTTTGTCATTTTGTACACTTGTGACATTATGGTAGGCCAATATCACATGACATTGACACCTCAATGTCATCCAAATACTACCCGAATAATTGATAGTTACTCACACTGTCCTCTGCTCCGCCTTCTCAGTTATTAGTAACCATTAGTGGTTTAGTTTTCTGTCATGATTTAAAGAAGTGTAAATATTTAGCAGGATAATTGATAGTTGAATGAAGTGTTAACAAAGGAGTACATGTGTATGGACTTGTACACTTTCATCATCTCCTGATGAAATTTTTTTCTAGTAATCGATAAAAGTCTTCTTGTTTCAGGCTTTCTAATTCTCATTCACTATGCTCTCTCAATATCTCATTTTTCATAACTGACTTATACATTTTGGGCAGTAACTATATCACTTCTCATACACTATTCAAAATCTTTTGTAGAGTCCTGCGTTAACCAGTTGTATATTCGTAAATGCTTCTGTAATCACCTTCAGTCTTTATTGCTTCTCGTCTTACATCAGGGGTCTAAAAACTACTTTAAAACAAAGTTAAAATAAAGGTCTTTAAAAAAAAAGTTAAAGTTGTTTGGTTTCTTTATTTTTTTTTTAGTTTTAAAGCTATTTTTAAGTTAAAAGTTGTTTGACAAAATTTTGTACAAAACTTTGAATTTATTATTTTTTTGTGATGTCCGGGGTTCGAACTCCATACCTTACATATATTTATGCATTATCCCAATCAACTAAGCTAAGCTCACGAGAAGAAAACTTTGAATTTATTATGAACTTACATAATAAAAAAAAAAAATTAAAATATTTTTTGAAGGGAAAAATGTTTAAAATATAAAAGATTTTTTTTTTCAAATACTATATCTACTCAATGACGTTTATTTTGTGTAACATGAATACAAATTTGTATCATCATATAAATGACTTGTTAAATATTTGAATAAGAGAAATAATTTAAGGAGGCTCAAATAATAACATAAATAATATCAAAATAGTTGGTTTTTGAATACCATATTTTTTGTGTCATTCAAAAAGATAAGAATTTATATTATATTTGTTACATTGTTGGTGTCATTGAAAAACATATGTTTAATTTTTTTGAATAAGAAAAAGATATACATAGTTTGTTACAATATAAATGTGCAAAATATATATAAGTATATTTTTTTAGGCATTTATACTTGTACTTTTAATTGAAATCAAAATTGTATAAAAATAATTATATGCATTATGCAACACTAAAAGTAAATTATACGCATTAAACAAAAAAATTGACAGACATACATATATTACTCTAAATGCTAATGTGTGTGTATATATTTACGAAGTTGAAGAAAGGAAATAAAAATATTTGTGAGGATGTGATGATTAAACGATATTGAATTTAAATATATAAGTGATAAAAAGATAATAAAATTAAATGGACCCTCCTTAAAAAAATGGACCGGTTCAAAAAAAAAAAATGAAAGAAAAAAAGAAAAATTGAAATATA
>Ga0315914_1007518_pt1 | contig 15035 bp, 5 predicted proteins | sample MpolenodulesMG_FD_203920 | JGI IMG/M metagenome (GOLD analysis project Ga0315914, IMG submission 203920) | Medicago polymorpha root nodule microbial communities from Los Angeles, California, United States - elongated nodules | ecosystem: Host-associated > Plants > Roots > Nodule | place: USA... | reverse complement strand
CCACCACCATCACCTCCTCTTACCACCAAAACCAAGACTTACCTCACCACCGTCACCACGTCACACCACCATCACTTCACAGATATGGGACAGATCGAAACAAACACGAAACAGCCGCCACAAAATCAGCGCCAACAAATACGAAAACCACCTAAAACTGCCACCACAAACCACCATCAATCCCACCACCAACCACCCCCGTGAGCTGCTACTACCACCCAAAACTAAAACCAAACAAATACAGAGAATCTACAAATTTGCAAAAGAGAAGAGAACAGACCCAAACCAAGCAAATGAAAATAATGTACGAACAAAATCCGCGAACAACAGCAACCACAGTCCACCGGCGCGACAACCTCTTGGAGATCTGTAAAGGGTGGTGCGGATGGCTAAAGCCAACCGTCGCATCACCACCAACTGATGTCTACATGATGACAACAAAATTTGGATGAAAAGGGAAAGAGGTAAGTGTTTGGCGGTGAGTAAGTTAGAGATAATGGATTAATAAGGGTGATTTGTTTAGAAAAAGGAGACTAAATGGAGGATTCGGTTTCCCACAAGGTGGTTGTGGCAACTAGTATGTATGAACTATATATCTAGGTTGGTTTATCATATAATTGTTGGTTTATTAGTATTATTATTTTTAATGATAAATGATGATGTATTCTTACGATGATAACATGTTTATATAATTGTTGGTTTACTTTCAACGTATGAATTTTGTTTACTTTCAATTTTAAAATGGGTCTCATTGAACCCCAAATATAACCTAGAGTTATATTTTTTCAGAATTTCATTTTAATCTAGCTCAATCAAAAAGCATTATTGTGACAACTTTGGCAAGTTAGAGAACATATACAAAGGCAAATATCAATAAACCTCCACAATGTTCTTGGAAAAACGAAAACACGATATTGTTTGAACCGATGTTGGTGCGCTTACACCTTTAGGTTTGATGTACTTTCGATGTTCCATATGATTTTGCCGTGAGTTGAATCAGGGTTGGCCCAAGCAATATGCTAACTAGGCCTTTGCCTAAGGCCTCGATTTTTTTTACTTATTATATTCAATACCTCGTATTTATTTATGAAACTAGGAATTTAAGGAGAAAACTTAATTATATTAAAAAACTTAATTCTTTTCAAATGTGTATATTGCGTATAGAATAATGCCAACAATTCATATAATCGTTGCGTCTTTCGAAAATAAAATTCAAAATTAAACTTAATAATATCATATTTAAGATCAACATTATGTCCACAAAGATTAACTGAATTTGTTTTGTTGTCGATTGAAAAAGAGTTGTTAAACGAAATCAATTACAATAATTTAATGAATGATTTTGCATCCGGAAAAAGTTAGAACAATGAAATTTTGAATTAAAATATTACTTTCGTAAAACAAATACAATTAATAACTTTTTTTTTGCACAAACTAATAATAACTTAAAATGCCTCATTTTATATTTCGCCTTAAACCTCAATATGTGTTGGGCCTGTCCTGAGTTGAATTAACTACATTTACAAGTCATATAGATGTTGTGAAGGTGTACACCAAAAATGAGCGTGTACATGTATCATTAGTGATTTTTTCTTAAGCCATGTATGATTAGTGATAGTAGAAATACTTTTAGCAATTTTTTTTCGGAGAATATCACTTGCATCTTTTGTATCATGATTTTCTTAGAAGACGAATTCTTTTGCATCTATTCAGAAATTGCATTTGATGAAGTTTGTGTCATTGCCAAAGAATTTTAATACAAGTAATATAGTTTACACCACGGCACAAAATACCCTCAATAATCATAGTTTGGCACTTAATTAATCACATCAGATTGTGTCTATGACATTCTCATTGTTCAATAGACGGAGGAGGTTGTCCTGCACATCCAAGCAATCATATAACTTCAACACCATAACATGTCACTGTCGATACTTGACATGTCTCGTGTCCAAACAATGGTTGTTACTAGTGGTGTTCAATACTTTTAATATTGATATATGTGGATATATACAAGTCCACAAAATAATTATAAGTAATGTGGGTCATGAGTGTGAAATAGATATATAGTATTTAGGATTCAAATGATTTGGTCATAGAATTTTGTTCGGGACCAAAACATGTGTTTTTTTTCTTTCTAAAGAACTTTGGTATTTTAAGTCAACTTTTCATTCTCAGTATATGCAAGTGGGAAAGAGCTGGATTAAGTAAATTAATAAACAAAATAAAAATTAGGTTTGTCAATTTTGGATATGGGTGAACTGCATGCGGTCAAAATATCCTAAAATGAAATAGGAATATCTGTCATTATTTTCAGATTGATTGACTATATTCTAACTTTACCAAATAAAATTTGAAAAACGAATTATCTGATTCTAGCTCAACGTTTGAGATGTGCCGACTACATTGACGATAGAAAATTTTGATCACATCTAATCTCAATCTAACAACCAAGATATGCCAACAATAACAATAGTGACTACAAAATATTTTGACTGCATCCAATTCAAATTAATTTGTCAACGGTTTGGTGGCGGTGTTAGTGTATAAAGTGTAAATAAGAAATCTCATATTGGATGAAAATGTGAATGTGAGACAATATATAAGTGAAGTGACTTACATATCTATTAATATTTTTTTTTACATCTTAAGTAAAAATATGATGTTTTAGTCTTTCAATCACTTATGTAGTTGCTCTTAGCTTAATATAGACGTCTCACAATATTTTATGCTCTCCTCGAGACCCCAAAAATAGTATCGGAATGATTGACTAAAAGTGACTAAATCCTTACATTAAAAATTTGTTCAAACCTCCTCGATTCAATAAACACTCCATATAGCTCTAGCTCTTGAAGTTGATTTTTCAAATAGTTATAGATGATGATTGGATGGTAATGCAATACGAGTCTTATTTTTTATTTTTTCAACAAGATACTTCATCAAATGAAAGGAAACAAAGTTAGTGAAATGAAACTGTTCTAGATGATGATTGGATGGCTAATGCAATATTTATCATATCCTATGGTTAAGAGAAAGAAGGGGAAAGTTTCAAAAGTAGGGTCTCTTTTTTGGTCTAGATTATTACATGATATAACAATAAATGGGGGGACAATCCTAGATTAGTACTACATCATATGTAAAAGGAGTTTTAAATAATGTCTGAATCGAATTAGTGGACCTTCACTTGAAATAACATGGTAGCTACTTTTGTGGTACCAAATTAACATGATGAGTTTTTGATTTTCTCAAGGACAATATATACTGTAATTGAAAATAACTTGAATTAAAGGATTTTCAGTTTTCACATGCTTGATAAACATTAAAGTCATGGATAGGGACACAAGTTAATAATTGAATCTTCAAGACTTCACTTTTCTGCAAAGGTATGAACTGTAACAAGGGAATGTCATTTCCAATAGTATAGTCCTTATAGAGAGGTAATACAACAACAAAGTGTTATCCCCTAACTAGGGTCGGCTATAGAGAGTCAAGAGAATAAATATATAAGGTCAGAGAAATTGACGTGTTTATAAATAATACGATACGATTAGTGGATGAGATCATGAGAATGTCCTATTTTCAATATTATTATTTTTGTTGTATACATTCTTATCCAATTGAATTCGTATATTATTTTTCATAGCATACACCAAGAACTTTATGGTTTTATCTGAAACAAAAGAATACTTTGGGACTGAGATGGGACACAAGAGTTTGAGAGATGCAATGATTCATAGATCAAAACAGCGACTGTGATTGCAAAATGGAGACAAATATGGCCGATGAGCCAAAAACAAAAATGGAGACAAATACTAGGAAAAAGTTAAGTTTATGAAGATTTTTATTTATAAACTAAAAGTAAGTTGAATTTCAAATTCAACCTTTTGCATTTGTCTAAACTTTGAAAGTTCATTCTTATTATTTACTTTTTCTGGATAATTTGAAAACTCTGCATGAAGCATGCTTTGTTTTCCAATAATAAGATAGTATTTTAAGCAATATTACATTTAAAAAAAAATAAACTAATGAACATAACACAAAGCTCAACCGAAGAATAATTCAAGGTAAGGGAAAAATTGACTATATAATAAAAATGTGTCATAATTACACATCAAATGCAAGAATCTAACAAAGAAATACTCAGTTTCTTCTCTTCACAAAACAAATTTATTATGCAATAAATAAGTAAGCCTAAAACATGAAGGGAAAAAGAAAAAGAAACTCAGTTTCTTTTTCTTACAAAATTGATTAAAAGTATACAAGAAAAGGTGATGAGTCAGATGAAGAGGTTGACGAACCAAAGCGAAGATTCCTACTTCTCAAACCATCTAAGCTCATACCACTTCGTGAAAGGAAGCGCTCTGTCGCCCTTGTCAGCACGGCCGTGTACTCTCCGAATATCTCCGTCATAATCGCCACCATTATCATGATTCTAGCTTAGAGGTTCTTCTTTTTATTCTTTAGTTTTGAAGGCTCAGAACTTCTGATATATATAGAGAAGTCTAAAGGGTATAAGATAAGGGTCCTATAAATAATAACACTCTTTTTGTATTTGATCACTTTGGTAGTTACAAGTTATTGACAATGTTTGGCTTGTGGCATCTTTTATTGAATTGTATGGTCCCATAAAGCATAATAATATAAGAGGTTGGCAAAAAGGAATAGAACTGTGGCACTTTCTGGTGTGTACAGTGAATTTGTTTAGGCACATAATAATTGCATTATATTTACTTGCTAATTACCATAATCATTATATAATATGAGATGCAAATAATTTGTAATTTGACTATATTGAAGCTTCAAAAGACAGATTCATATTCACAGACACCGTACATCAAATTTTGATCCTCTATCATCAGTAAATTGCACGCATTCACGCAGTCAACACATTGATGATTGTTATGACCCAAATTTTAATGTAGATTTTAATATTTTAAATATTTAAAATACTTAATTCGAAATTTTGACCGTCCAATCTATTGATTTCATGATTGTGACTATATATTTTGGGTGGAAATACACTGATCATCATGGAAATGTAGAATTTTATTGAACCTAATCACGTTTTGTATGACATTTATTGTGTGGTCTAATCATATAGCTTTTGAGGAGAGGAGCTGGCTAGATTTAGTTGGAAAAAAATACTGGAGTAGTTTGTAAGTTTTGAAAATGAGGTTTGGTAGATGCATGTTTTGGATTATCAGGCAGGTTGGGGGGATTTGGCTAATTTGAGTAATTTCTTTTTGAAATATGATGATTCTGTCAGCTCATGTTTTTGTCCTACACGTTGGTTTGGCAGAAGTGAAAAATGGTGAGAGATCCCATCCAAGATTATTGACTTGTTTGTGGTGGTAGATATTCAAGGATCTAAAAGATTGAGTCCATATTTTTTTTTTTTGAAGAACGATTGAGTCCATATTTGATGTGGTTTACTAAACTAATATGATATTTGCCTTACTTTATTTTTTACGTCATGCGCAGGAAAGCACTCTGTAAGTGAAGTCCTTAAATTTCTATAAAGAATGCTGATGTTGATGGATACATGGAAAGCAAGAAAGTCTACCAAAAAAAGGAATTCAAATGGGTTATTAATTGCAATTGTGAATCGTTATCTCATGTAACCAAAAAAATTCAAATATTAATCATGGCAAATTGGCAATATTCTTTAGTTTTGTTGTTTTCATTTTTTACGCGACCCATAAACATTTTGGATGTATCAGTAGACAATAATATAATGGTACCATTGTTTTTTTATTTTAATGGCAAAATAAAATTTATTGATAAATCCGATGAAAGTTTCTAATATTTTTTTGTTGAAGATATAGCTAAGTTATACAATTTGATGACGTTATATCACAATGATCTCTAGGATTGTGTTCTAGAGAAAGTGCAAATTGAATAAAGGTTGGATTTATTATTTATTTTATTGAATTTTGTTATAGAATAATTTGATTTCGAGCTCATAATTCAAGCACCTTTTGACACATTTTTGTTTCTAGATTAGATTTTTACATAAATTTTTAATCATATACATTAACTTTTCAAACACTACTTTTGACTATATTTTATTTCGAAAGAAGTCATTGAATATTATCTGTGTTGCACGTGTATACGCACTAATTATCCAACCCGAAACAAAAATATTGAAAAGTGTAGGAGATGTAGATCTCCATATAGGTCCACTATAACATAGGACAATGATATTGGTAAAAGAAGTAGAACAAAATGTACCTTCAAGAGAACACAACTTGGCTCAAACAAGTATAACCCAAATGTAGCATGATGAGTGATTGATTTTTATGGCATAGGCTAGCTCTAATTTGTAACAGGTAGAAACACCATCATAATGTTGAAATTCCAAATTTATTAAGAAAGTCAATTTGCATTACATATAAAAAGGAACAGTACAAAAGATAATTGAGAAACCAAAATGCTAGAACAAGAAAATATATACAACACAACCATTACAGACTTATACTCAATTTTTGTAAACCACATAATTATTAGGTTAAATATATATGTAGTCGCTACAAAATTATAAAATTTTGAGTTTACTTCTATAAAACTTTATTCAACTTTAATCCTTACATTTTTAAGATAACAAGATACTTTAGATCTTTATCGATAGACTAAAAATACTCCGTTTGTTTTTTTAAAAGGTAGACACTAAACTGAATAATTTTTTTTAAAGCCAAAATAAAATAGATATTTTGCAGCGACTAAAATCATATTTGAGCCTAATGTCCTCTTTCCCTTTAATTTGCATTTTCTTTTAGAAAGAATATGTTCTAGTGAAGACCTTCTTCCATGCCTTTAAACTTAGAGACCGAACCGTAGTTAAAGATAAAGAACGTTTGAAATCTTTGTGAGGAAAGGCTGGTAATGAAATTGGTGAAGATGAGGGTGGTTTTGAATTCTCTTCTAATTCAAGATTGTCTTCTTGGTTCCAAAAACAAGCATCTTTTCTCTTGCTTCTTACTGTTTGTAACACATCAAATTTGTTGCAAATTCCCCATACCGTCACCTTTTGTTGACAATGGTCCACATTTATCGAGTATATGCCTGCCAAAGTACCACAAATATACCAATTTATTTAGCTAAAAAAATATATCATAAGAAAATTAAGCAGGTAGGGTAGTTTATTTTTAGATGTGTGTAGGAGAGAGTTTTCTACAGAGAGAGAACTTCACTATTTATGCACAGTAATCATAACACCAAAAGTTGTAGATATATATGAACCATTGAAATTGGACCCAATATTGGAGGCTTAAATTGGATGTCATGTTATATTAAAAGGTATAGTACTGTTTAGCATGGAGAACTATTTGATATAATACTCTAGAAATTTATTTTGACTTTATAGTACCTACAAATTTCCGGTTCACACAATAAGTTTGACTTTGCAAATAATAGTTTATAACATTTTTTAGACTACTTAGTTTTTTGAAAGATTTTTTTTAGACTAATTATAACATTGCTTAATTCTCTCTCTTTTTTTCTTATGGTATCCGGGGATCAATTCGATAAAATCCACAGACTTATTTTAAGACGTTTTATTTGTCCTATTTCTCTAGAATCACAGAAACAACTTATACTACATTTTATATACCAAAAGCTTACTATTTAAAAAAGGCAAATGTTAGCTTGTGTCCTCAAGGACACATGTTAAGGAACTCATTATAGAAATATACGCATCAAAAGTCGTGTAGTCAATTTCTAAAAAGTTAAAATATCATGTTTTCTAATGCAAAGCTGCTTTTTTGAGTCCCTTAACATGTACTCTTAGGGCACAAGTTAACATGACCCTTTAAAAAATGAGATATTTTGGTATCTGAAAAATTGATCTCTAATTGATCATTATATGTGTTTGTGATCTATTTAGAGGGCGATTTTTTTAAAAAAAAACTGATAAACAACTTGTTGTTATGTTGTATTTACCTCACGATCAAACTCTCATTTACTAGAATTCTCGTTTTTCATAAAAACCGAAGAGTTAACATAAAAAAAAATTGCAACTGATTTAACAATCAATTTGATATTTTTAGGCTCTGTTTGGTAAAAATAGCGGATAGCTTATAAGCTAGCTGATAGCTTATAGCTGATAACTGATGACTGATAGTTTATATCGGATAGCTAATAGCGGATGACTTATACCTGATAAACTAGTTGAAGTGTTTGGTAAAATTAACGGTACAACTAACTTATAAATGTAAAATGACATAAAATAATATCTTTAATTCATAGTAAAATTTATATTAGTTTATATTTAAGTGTTTATAGTTTAATGATTTCATATTATTAATTTAACATATTTTTTATGTGTTGTTATTATTATTAAAATATAAAGAACAATAGATTTAACGTAATTAAGAGTTATCATTATACCGAAATATATTCAAACATGTCATTTTTATGAAAAAGTTATAACGTAATTTATAAAAAAAAAAATATATATATTTATATGGAAGGCAGTGGAGATTTATGAATAAAAAAAAATATAGCACTGAAGGTATATACACCGACAAAAAATATAGCACCTATGTTTTTTATGAATGGAAGGCAAAGGTATACAACAACCGAAGATATATAACACTGAAAAAAAAAATATTATTATAAGTTCCAGTCTTAAAAAAAAACAATGGAATGTATATATATCGGGAAAAAATAATCTTTCATTAAAAACAAAAAGATCTTTTATACATGCCTATTTAAAACATAGGTATTTTACTATTATAATATAATAAATGATAAAGGGTTAAAATGGAATTTAGTTAGACTAATAAGAAAAATGGAATAAAATATGATAAGCTATAAGCTCAAACGCTACTTGAAATAGCGTCTAAAAAATAGTTTATAAGCTCGTCAAATAAGCTATAAGCTTGATGCAAAAAACAGTTACCAAACAGAACTTGTCAGACGAGCTTATAAACTATCCGCTATAAGTTATAAGTTCGTTTTTTGGCCTTGCCAAACAGAGCCTTAATCTCTAAACCAATATCCGTCACTATGTAGAATTTTTTTGAAGTACAAACTTTGTACTTTAAAATTTTTGTTCTTACATGGAATCATATAGAACATAAACATGTAAGCGAAAAACCACTATTGATTGGTTGGTTAGATAATATCTACGTGTATGTTGAGAAACAGTATACTAAAAAGTTGACAAAGATAAAAGCTTATGCCTAATTTCATGTGGCTGTTTATATTTCAAATTATCCATGTCTTCGAAACAATATATAACCAAATTAAATGAATGTTAAATTTACCTTTGAGAGTGGATAAGGTTTTCTTTATTTTCTTCTCACATCCATAAGAATACAAGGGTACCATCATTTCAACATATTGTGCCTCCACATTATTCTTGTAAGCTGGGACAATTTGCATGTTGGCCATTTTGATTTATTTGGCTGATAAACTCAGAGCATCTAGCTACCAATCAATATGTTTTTGGTTGGTCCTTAACTTATGGATGTATCTCCAAGCCTTATATAAAGTCTTTATTCATGATATGGATCATGGCCGGTTTGTCTCATAAAATTCATTAGATTCTCTTAAAAAGAAGCCTTTAAAATATCTTTACATATAAAAAGAAGCCTTTAATTGACCGGTTTTTCTTTATCTTTACATTTTTCCTTTATGATATGAGGTTGTGTTGCTTTTAGAGTCTTATCATATCTTTTAAAAAGAAATTAATAAGGCTTAAACTTTTTGAAAAGTCAATTCAATTCTATTTAATCATTTTATTTATCAATACAATTTTTGAAAAGTTTTATCATGTCAATTTTTTTTGTTTAAGTTAGTGTTTCAACTTGCCATTCAATATACTTCTAAATATACTAATATATAACTTTTAAATAAGTGAAGTCTATAAGTTTCGATTTTCTTGGGTGTCAATTTTGATGGACTAATTTACCTTTTTAAAAAAAAATCAAGCCTTAAAATTTTTATAATAGATATAAATAAAGCTCTAATATTGTTCCTTTTTTTGTTTTGTTTTGCAAAGGGACCTAATTAAGTTTTACAAACCTATTTAAGATAATTAAGTCATCCCTAATTGCTTATGATTAAGGAAATTGATATCTTATGTGGATGTGCGTGGTGTGACATGGATGACCAAAAAGGTGTGTCAGCAACCCTATGTTGGTAAATAAAAAGTGAATAGTGGCTAGTGAGTACATTGTATTCTCCTTTATTTATTTATTTTCATATTGGGAATGGGAAAGTTTTGGAGATTGGCTCCCATGTGGGTTGTTTTCCTTACGAAAGAAGATATTAATATTGAATTGATAAGAGTTCGGAATTTGGACAACTAATTGATTAATTAACCTTAGGAGAATTGCATTAGGACATGATTATTGTGCCTTCTTGAAGATTTTTCTATTCTGAAAAATGGACGCTTTAGGTACTAACCATCGATGCTGATGCTATGCACATGCAATTGTCGTTTCATTTGATCCAAGATGAAACCTAGATACAAAAACACAGGAAACACATGTGTTGCGAAACATGATAAACATATTTTTAATTAGGGATTCGGGGAATTGATTAAGTTCAGTCGAAATAGTGAGATAACAAAATTATCAACTAGGGATTTGGATCACCTCCTACGGGAATACTGCAATTACAGTTTTGTGAAGTGACAAAAATATTAAGAGATGACGATGAGATAGATAGAGACATAAAATATGCATGGAGTGTAGGAGGGGAGCAAATGATCCAAATCCTACTAGTCAAAGATCAGTATCATCAAATGGATCATCCTAATCGTTTTTATGGCATGTGCAATGTGTTATCAAAGTTCATACATGAAACAATATTTAATTTTATGAAATTTTTTAAACTTGAATGCACTTTTGACCTCAAATTTGTTTCTTGTTCAATTTAGATCTTCTAGTTTCAATTGTGCGATTTAAACTTCATTTTTGCCCCTTTTCTCATTTACTAGCCTCACATTTCGACCAATTTTGACTAAGAAAATAGACATGCCCATTATTTACAGGTGTTTGATTATTATTGGATATGCGAAATTTTTTTAAATTGATTAAAAATTAAAATTAGGGGTAAGTGGTCAGTTGAGTAAGTCTAATTTATTGGGAAAAAATGGAAATAGGGTTACTATTTGGGATAGATGAAGATGAACGTGAAACTGAACGAAGGAAAAAATGATTGCGAGGAAGACGAAGCTTAACGAATTAAGGAAGGTGAAGCTCGTTAATGGTGTTCAATGGTAGATGCAGAACACGATATTCAGTGGCGGATCTTGAGTTAATTTGTTGGGGGTGCCAAACTTCTATGGAATATATATTAAATGGTTTTAAGAAGTAACAATAATTAATAATCGGTCTAATGGTATAAATTATAAATTGTTTTAAAGGAGCAAGAGGATGTGGCTTTGAATCCCCTCAAAAACATTTTTTTTAATACAATATGGAAAAGTAGAAGATTAAATATGGAAAAATAAGATGTGGAAGTGTTGAACTAGCAACCTTTAGCAAAGATTCACGACACCCCCTTTCCACTGCAACAGCTGAATTCTAATTTATTTAATACACCTAATATAGTATATAAGGAAATTCTGGAGGATGCCATGGCCTCTGTCTGTCCCTAAAGAGATCTGCCACTGACGATATTCATATTCCTAACAAATATGTATAAAAAAGTTTGTTTTACGGCTTTTAATATTGTTTGAGTTGGATAGAATCTTGAATAAAATAGCTGGGTCGATGTTATTTTACTGTAACAATGTTCAATATTTGTCTTCTGCCATTTAGGTATCTTAAGATGCACATGATAAAAATTAGATCGGTAGACCCTCAGCCAAGCATATATATTAAAGAGGTGAACCTTACGAGGTTAAGGGTAACTATTACTTGTGAAATTTTAATGTAGTATTGAGTTGTCGTGTACGAGATCTAAGATATCAAGTAAACACCCCTACGTGGTTTTTACACTCTGATGAAGGATTTTCTAGTGGTCTTAGCCTTAGGCAATTGTCAAGTGACAAAGAAACGACATACTCCTTCCCCCTGGCTTAGACACAAACAATGCTTTTTGCTTGGATCCTCGAAGGAAATTTCTGCCATGGTTGATTTTTTTTTCATCATTTCAACAAGGCTTAAATATGTATCTAGTCTCTGCAAATAGGCCGCAGTTGAATTTTAGTCCCTATACTTACTAATCCTTCCAATTTGCTGCTGCAAATATTAATCACTTATAATTTGGTCATAATTAAGTTTTTTGCTTATGTGGCATCTGATTACTTATGTGGCGCATACGTGGCAACAACTGACTGGGAAAGCACCTCGCTGACTCAGCTTTTTAGACCTGAAGTTTCAATTTTACCCTTAATGAAATCTGAGAATGGCAAAATGACTATATTGCCCCTAGGTTTCCCCTTCTTTCTTTCCTCTTCTTTCTCGACATTTTCTCTTCTTCTTCCTTCCTTCTTCCTCCTCCTTCCGATGTCAAAGAAGCCATGTTTGGATAGGTAACTTTGACACCGCCGAAGAAACCGCTAGAGCATCGGATCTGGGTCCAGAGTGATTCAGATTCATCCTCTGTTGTTGATTGTCAGCCGAAGAATGGGTTGTGAGTTTGTGGGTAGAAGAATCAAACTTGAAATAACTATAAACACGATGTCAAAGAATTTGCAGAAAAAGGAAGAAAATGGAACAAAAAGATTATTGTCTCTTTCCCAGTCATTGCATGCAACGTATGCGCCACGTATTTAATCACATGCCACATACGCAAGATTTCTTAATTAGGACCAAATTATAAGTGATTAATATTTGCGGTGGCAAATTGGAAGGATTAGTAAGTACATTGACTAAAATTCAATTACAGCCTATTTTCAAGAACTATACACATATTTAAGCCTTTCAACAATAATGAAGACCATCTTAAATGTGCATCTATGTCTATATGTATGTTGTCTAATCTAATAATGTTTGACGCCTATCATAAGGATATCAATGTATAAACACAAAACACATGTCTAAATAGGTCTTATATAGTTCACAAATCCTATTTCAACGGGGAAAAATATTAAAATTGTTAGGCAGGATGTCGTACTCGAGATTCTAATTCTAACTCCAACCCCTCTATTTGTGTGAGTAAGTTTCGATTATTATTTGTCGTTTCGTCTATTTAAGAAAATGTATTTTATGATTCACAAAAATAAATGTATTATGTTGGTCACTATATAGTTTATTAAATTTGTGAAATAGGAATTTAGTTTGTTAAATCGTAAAATGTCAATTAATTTAATCATATTTTCAAATTTGCACCATAGTTTAAGGTTTCAATACTTATTTTGATGCAGCAAAAAACTATTCAAGTAGATACTTATACCTTTTATTGATTTTGACGGATGTTTATAAAAATATTTTGATAGTTGAACTAAATTGCTTACAATTTTAAAAATTAAGGTTTATTGGAGTGGGAATATATATATTTCATATTTTTTTGAAAGAGCAATTTTTTAAAGAATGATAAACTAATGTTTATAATTAATATATTTTTAATTTTAAAAATACTATAACAATAAATTGAATTTAAAAAATTCATATAAACCATCTTACCCCCAATTTTAATTTTAGAGAAGTTGATACTATTGTGAATTTAGCCAAAAGAAAAGAAAAAGTGACACTCTTGGATGTGGTAGTTTTTTTTTTTTTTTTCAATCATGAATTTTGTCAATCATCTAATACATCATTTTGAGAATTACATGCCAATAACCAAATCTATGAAATTGATAAACATTAAATTAATAAAGAAAAACAATAAAAAAGGAGATAGATTCCCTCTTGAAATTTGACCCCTTGACTTTGCTAAGCTCATTACGATAGAGGTTAAGTTTGTATCTGATCTCAACTGTTAGGATTAGTTATTGATCTCAACTATCCGATTTAATTAAACAAATGATCGAGACCATATAATATTGAATTGGTAAACACATAATTTTAATCGTCCAAATTAACAAATCCGCGTAGTATCATTAGGAATACTTAATATTTGTATTCTTCCATTTAGGTCTAATAAGACGCATATTGTAAAATTTAGATTACGCTACAAATGTTACTTTGTGTCCTACATTGAACCATACATATATAATATAAGAGGTGAAACTTACGATGTTAAGGATAACTATTACATTTGAAATTTTTACAATAGTATTGGGTTGTCCCGTACAAGATCTAAGGTATTCAACAAACACTCTCTATGTGATCAATTCTTACTTGATTACAAACTCAAATATAAGCACACGCCTATGTGGCCAATTCTTACTTGGTCACAAATCCACATATAAAAGTTTTAAGCACACACATGAATGAATAAAGTAAAAGAAAACGGAATTAAACAAAATATAGTTTTTAAATAAGTAAATAATATATAATTTTATGTGTGGTTTTTATTTAAGCTTGTACTCAAGTACGTGTTGCTCCCCATGTGGTTTTTACACCTTGATGAAGAATTTTCTATGGTTTTAGACAATTGCAAAGTGTCAAAGAAACTGCATACCTTCCCCTTGACTTAGACGAAATTTTGAAACCGAAACAATGCATGCTTTTTGCTTGCATCCTTGAAGGAAATTTCCGCCACAGTTGATTTTTTCATCATTCTCAACAATAAAGAGGACCATCTTATATGCATCTATGTCTATATGTATGTTGTCTAATCTAATAATGTCTGACGTCTATTGTACAAATATCATTGTATGAACCATATCAGACACAAAATACACGACTATAAATAGGTCATTTGAAGGTTTACTATCTTTGGTGCAACAAAAAACTATTTAAGTCAATACTTTTGCCTTTTATTGACTTTGATGGATGTTTATAAAAAATATTTTGATGGATGAACTAAATTGCTTACAGTTTTAAATAAACACGTCTAAAACTACCAGTATTTGTGCTTCATAGACTCTTATCTCACAACTTGCAATTTTCAACAAAACTTCACAAGCATTTAAACATAAGTAAAAAAAAGAAAACTATAAAATATGTAGGCATGAAACATCAGTTACATATTTC
>Ga0315914_1007517_pt1 | contig 15037 bp, 3 predicted proteins | sample MpolenodulesMG_FD_203920 | JGI IMG/M metagenome (GOLD analysis project Ga0315914, IMG submission 203920) | Medicago polymorpha root nodule microbial communities from Los Angeles, California, United States - elongated nodules | ecosystem: Host-associated > Plants > Roots > Nodule | place: USA... | reverse complement strand
TTCCAACTTGTTGGTCAATTGCATTCTTGAAGAGGTTTTGATACCATCTTAGAAATTATGGTTGAACCTAACACAAACCCACAAAACCTGCTTGTGAGGTGAGAATTACTCCCACTTATAAAGACATATTTTAGGTCATCTTTTATTTGATGTGAAACTCTTTTAACAACTACCTCATTTATATATTGAATTTCCAACATGTTTCATACATAAAGATGACAAAAAACATGCTTGATTGCATAAGACGGCCACAATTTATTTGCGAGGGTTCCGGGTGAATGTTGGTAACTTGTCATATTTAAAGTGTGAGAGTTTTTATGTGGAGGTTTTCTTTAGTCAACCATTTTGTTTTTAAGAGAATTGGTCTTTAGTAATTTAGAGTGTTTGGATGAGGGAATGTAATGTTTTGAGGGAATTGAAATACTTTGAGGTGAATTTCATTGTTTGGATAATAATTTGAAAGAATTTTAAAAATGATGGAAATTTATGAGGTATTTTGTTCAAGTTAAATTTAGAGAATTTCAAATGACACTTAAAAGTTAGGAATTTCAAATTTCTTCTTTGTTATAATGTTTTAAATTTTGGTCCTCAAACTTTCAAATTGACCCCAATAAATTTTCAAAAAATTGCAAATTGGTCCCTCAAATTTTTCAAAAATTATAATTTGACCCTTCAAAATTTTTGAAATTTACAATTTGACCCCTAATTTCAATTTTCAAATTTGACCCAAAAATATTAAAATTTATAAAAGTTGTCCAAAAATGATGACAATGAATTTTTTTTTATTACTCCATCAAAACAAAAGAATTGAGAAATAAAAGTAATTTAATTGAATCATTTAAATTGCCTAGAATTCTAAATTCTCTAAAATTTCCCAATTGCCTCATCCAAACGCACATGAATTAAGTAATTTAATTGAATCATTTCGGACGTGAAGTAAGTATAATCTCGTCAATAATTGTTCACACATGAATTAAACTTGACGATTCGTCATTCAGTGGATTATACAAAATGTGTCACATTCTGACTGTTACAAGAAAGTGTGTTTTCCAGTAGGATGGCAATTGGACCCAGGCTCGATAGGCACCCGCAAAAATTACCCGCAATGGGTAGGGTAAAACCCCGCTTTTATGGATATGGGTTTGGGTCCTGGTAATTACCCGTAAATTTAGATGGGTATGTGTGCGGGTAAGGGCACTATACTAGCCAGCCCCGCAACCCGCATATACATATTTATATAATATAATTAATATTTTATTTATTTTTGGTGTACAATTATTTAATTATTTAGCTATTTAAGGATAAACCTAAACCTAAAAACTAATACGGTAATCGTTTCATCCTTACCTTCATAAACTCAGGAGCTACAAATTTATGATTTAAATCAATTTGTTGTTTATTTTAACATGCACTTTTTTACATGTATTTGAATGTTTTTATTTTAATTTTCGAGAAATATTTTGGATGTTATTTTATTTGGTTAAATACTACGATTTCTACTATTTTATGAGTTGTTTTAAAAAAAAATTGAATCATAGTCTTATTTCAATTGTGATGTTTTTTATTGTCTTTTTATAATTAAAGTGCGGGTAATAGGTACGGGTATGGACACTTAGGTACCCACGGGGTATGGAGAAGGGCACTAAAGTTGTTACCCATGAAGGTACGTGCTCGTGTACAGGCATTTTTTACAAACGCTGCTATGAGGAAGGGTACTATAGTACCCTACTCAATTGAGTACTCATTGTCATCCCTGTTTTCAAGGCAGTTTTGTGAGGAAAAACTCCTATCAGTTACCATATGTGTATATTCAAGGCTGTTTTCGAGGATTTTTTTTTCCTTGACACGTTAATCGGAATGCAATATTATGACCATTGCAAGTACAATGCATTTGGGACACTTAAAAACTTAAGCAATCAAGCATGTTTCATCCTCGAAAACATTTGAGAATTTCTAAGATATGAACGTTGATAAGAAATTCTAGGTGAACTTTTGATGCAGAACAATTGTGAATTGTTGTATGAGTCTTGTATATGTGTGTGTCTGCATTTTCAAACAGCAAGTCTTCACTCCTTTATATAGAGATGTGAAAGATACATTGGAAATTGCCAGCACATCAAAAAGAGTCGTTTGAAACTTGATCAAAATCACCAATGATCTTTTGCCTGATATGGTTATTGTCCTATGAAGGATCAATTTCAAATTCATTCCAAGTCTGGAGGGACACTGGTGGAGGCATAGCTGTTTTTCTTGTCTTGTTGCAGGGACAAAACTGAGTAGTGGAGATAGTGGTTATACAGTTCGTACAATTGTCCTTTGTCAACTCTCTCCAACGTAAAAGCATCCAATGCCTTCAAATCCATTTGAATTAGCCGTTGCTTTGTTCTTTCAGTCTTCTGCAATATTAGACGAGATTAAATCATTTGAACAGCCTTTTGAAGCTTTAATTCTCTCAGCTTCTGATGATCTTCAGCTCCTGATGAAACTGCTTTTGGTGATCTTGCTTCTGATGAGGTGCTTCTGATGACGCCAGCACTTCAGGAGCACTTTGTCTTCAAAACCTCTTTTCTTCATATGCTTCAAATTTCCTTCTTGTTGATTCTATTGCTCTCATTTGTTCTTTCAGAACCTTACAAGATACCAAAATTTTTGTCTATGGTCCTATACACTTGAACAAATATTAGCATATTCAATTGACGATTTTTAATACCTTGTTATCATCAAAACTCAAAGGGTAATGTTAAACACATTTTGTTCCAACAAATTTAAGATAAAATTGAATTATAACGACTCAAATAAAAACAATACAAAAAGTTTCTCAAATCATTGACAACTCCTCTAAACGACTTCTAATCTTTGAAATGCAATGAAAATAACTAAAATCATAGCCAAAAATATCATTTGATGTTCCATCATCATCTATTAACAATCTTTTCAAGAAAATAGTGCACAATTAACTTTTAAAATTTCCCCTTTTTTTTTGTTACGTTAAAATTTCCCCTTTCTATCATCAAAGGTTGAAAATATAATTAAAATGAATAAATTATAATGGTTAGCAACTTTTTTATGTTAAAGACAACACATTGATTTACTTAAAAGATATTTAATAGTGATTCTTATTTTAGGAAAGCTTTTATACCTCTTTAAGAGCTAAACATATTTAATTGTTTTTAGTGCAACATGAACTTTATAAACTATATAGTGATCAAATAACATTTTACTTGTTAAATTCAAAGAGAGGAAAGCATGGATAAAACTATCAAGTTTGTGTATACTATGATTTTATTTATTTCTATGTTTCTAGCTGCAAGGAATGTTGACGGTCGGATTTTTTTTCCTTTTCAAATTCCTTTCTTTAGTTTTATTTTCTTTGTACATAATATTTTATCTTATTTTAGTAACATTATTGCATTCTCTTTTTTTCATTACAGCATACCTTAAGTGTAAAACTGTTGATGATTGTCCAAAAAGTCAAGTTGTGTATAAGTGCGTTGTGTTAGAATAAGGCGATGGATTCTTGAAGTCCTAGATCAACTGACAAATACCAAAATTACAAGGTCGGATGTCGCGACCCAGGTTCGAACCCAAGGCCTCATAGTTGTGTGAGTTTAATTTCAGTGGATTACGACTTCATCTAAGACCCAAAAAAAAAAAAGAATAACGCGATGGATCATATGAGTTCCATACCAAAGACATTATACTTACGTCATGAAGGGGAAATGGGTTCTTACACGAGCAAAAAAAACTATGCAATATACCTTTATGCTAAAATTTCCTCTTTTATTTATTTTACTTTTGAACTTTTATGGACCTTGCAGTAATGGATTTGTCTAACATTTTACTTAATATTGCAAACGGTACCTTAATATTGCAAACAATTGTCAGTTTTTAACTTTGTTTAAAAAAACAAACTTTAGTTTTCCAGACAGATATCATTAATTAGTTTTATTGAAAAGGATAAAAATAATTGATAAAAGGTATAATTGACAAATCGTACCCTTAAAATACCAAAAAGACAGTTAAATAGGAACGAAACATTCGCCCTACAAAGGCACTTAAAAAGAAACGGAGGGAGTACAATATAAATGTGTAAAATATAAGTATAATTTTTTTAGGCATCTATACTTGTACTTTTAATTAAAATCAAAATTTTATAAAAATAATTATACGCATTAACGTAACAGAAAACATACATACGGACATAAAGTATTACTCTAAACGCTAATGTGTGTGTATATTTGTGAGGTTGAAGAAAGGGAATAAAAATATTTGGTGTCATTCAATGACGACATGAATAAAAATATTTGTGAGGTTGTGATAATTAAACGATATTGAAATTAAATATATAAGTGATAAAAAGATAATAAAATTCCTTCAAAAATAGATTATAAAATTAAGTGGACCCTCCTTCAAAAGAAATTATATGGACCGGTTAAAAAAAATAAAATTATATTAAAGGGAAGAAAAAAAATAAATTAAAATATAATATTAAAAAATAAAAGAAAAGGTTGCCAGCGTGAGTTGAAGAGAGGTGCTTGTGAAATAAATTGGGGAGAATTAGTTTGTTGAAGTAGCATTCAACAACTTTTGGTTAAAGCTCATTTCATTCAATTTTATGCATTCTAAGAAAAGTACTTTTTTTCGAAGGTACTTTATTGATATTGTGTTTGGTCTAGCTTCTCCTTAAAAACGTAGAGAAGCTGGAAAAAAAATCGAGTCAAATTATACATAGTTTTTAGCTGATTTTTTCACTTCCAATTATACCCTTAAACAAATTTGACTATAAAAAAGCTATTTTGTTTGTGTCATTCAAAAAGATAAGAATTTATATTATATATTTTATATAATTGGTATCGTTGAAAATGATAAGTATAGTTTATTACAATATTAAATTTCAAAATATCTCTTATTGATACCTATACCTATAATTTTAATTTAAATCAAAATAATTCTAATCAAAATTTCATAAAAACTACTGTTCACAATTTTATCGCATTAGCGCAATAGAAAGAGGACGGACGCAAAGTACTGGTTTAAACGCTAGTTATTGATAAAGAAATTATAAAATATAAAATATTCTCTATCAACATAATAATATAAAATTTATTAATTTTTTTCTAATTAACTCGATCGCAAAAAACCAAATATATTCTTTGATAAACAGTAAATAACCAAATAACAATACAATTTTAAGATAACCTACACAACTTAATTAGTTCATCGCTTCGGGAGGTATCACCTAGTTACGTACTAAATTTCCATTATTGTGATGTTTAACCAAATCCAATTACTTATGATCCTTACATCTTCAATTACTAAAATGGTATGCCGTTATAATCAAACCCTTCTAAACTACCAAAGTGAGGCCGATCTCTTAAGCCAATACCACAATTTAGGGCATGACCTAAAACAGCAAAGTAGCAACAACACACATAGGATAAAAAATAAAATTTGACCCCATGTACTGATGTAGAAACGTGGGTGGTGTTTCTCCCATGTACATGGGCAATATCTAAACAATTGCTGGCTATAGAAAGACCTGTCAACGCATTGCTTAACATGTATTGCGAAGGTTGGCATGGATGTTTGACATGACCTACACCACTAATTGAATGATGAGGCACAATCCACGAATACAACAAATTGTACCAACTCGACAATTTTCCTTGCTATGTCCAATCAATTTATCAATAAGTGGGAGTTACATAGTTAGTCCTACACTGTAATTAAACCCATTGGAGTTATTTATATTTTTGCCGTATATATAAAAGATCCTAAACTGAAATAAGTAGCTGAGATCAAATCACTTTATCAACAACTATGATACGGATCAAACCTAATTCCACCTCAAAACCATGGTTTAATGGGCAGGCTTGTCCAATGTTATATAAATTTTCACACTGGGTTCATGACTTTCGATGTGGGACTCTAAGTTGGGTTCATGAAGTCCTCCAACACATGAAAATTAATAACAAATCCGCCCCTTAAGCAACTGGCGTTCCGACGGTTCATTCTTCTTCTTTTTTTATAGGGTTCATTCTTCCTGTTCCGTCTAGGCGAACCTGCTCTAATACCAATTGATACAAATTGAACCTAACTCCACCTCAAAGTCATGGCTCAATGGGGAGGATTGTCCAATCCTATATATATCCTCACACTAGACTCTTGACTTCCGATGTGAGACTCCAAGTAGGGTTCATGAAGTCCTCTTGGCACATGAAAATTGGTAGCAAACTATTAGCTATAAGTCATATATACTTTTTTTTCTTTACCAAAAGATTTGTAGAGAAAAGACTATCTTGTAATGTGGAAGAGAAATAAGTAAAGTCTTATCGAGAATTATTTTAGTAAGGGTTTGAACTTTAGTAATCTCAACCTATTCAATTTTTATTGAAGCTCGTGAGTCAGTTACTCTAACTCTAATAATATGTATTGTGGGAAAATCACTAGGGCATACTGTCTAAGTTAGGGATTTACAGTTTCTCAACCTTGCTCTACTAGGCATACTGTCTTGGTTTTGACATATCCTCCTGGTAGTAATTCTAAGTCGACCCCAATCTATTCTTTTCGTTTCGTTGGGAAATATCTCTTTCTTAGGGTATTTTGTGGACTCTAAGTCTAATTAGTTTTTTGAGGGATTGGTTAAGGAAGTGGGGAACGGGTTGTAGACGCCATTATGGCTTCATATGTGGGTTAGGAAGGGGCTTTTGTTTTGTTAATTCCCGAATTTTTTATTAATTTATGATCATAAAAGTTTCTTAGTTGAAATCATGGGGCGTTGGGTAGGAAATGTAGTCTCAGGATCTAGTTTGGTGGAATTGTTTCTTTTGTTTGGGAGGAAGAGTTGGTGTTGTAATTTAGGGCGTTGTTAATTAGACGGTGTGTTGCTCAAAATTTGTGAACTTTTGGGCGTGAAGAATCGTGACATGATTTTTCGGGAAGAATGCAAGGTTTCTACTAGAAGCGAATCATGACACGATTTTGGGATAAGGTTGTAGTATTGTACTATGTACGAGATTTATCGTGACACGATTTTGACAGTATTTTGTCACTATTTAAGCACTCATGGTTCATTTTTTGAGGAGAGCTTCAAGAGAGAGAAACTTGGGAAATCAGAGGATGTAACTTTAGGGTTGAGGGTTCTCTTGAGAGGTTCTCTAAGGTTGAAAAACATTTGTAAACACCTTGGGTGAGTGAAAATCATTGAGTGTCTTGTTCATTGGTGAGTTTGGTAAAAGGGTAGAAATTAGGGTTTGTTTTTTGTGAGCTTATTGAAGCTACAGTGGATTGGAGATATCAATCTCTCCCCGAGAGTAGGTCAATTTGGACCGAACTGAGTAAACTTTTTTTTTGGTGTGTTTGTTTCTCTTCTCTCTCTATCTTTTGTTTATGGTTTCGTACTTTTCACTTAATTCCTAGATTAGATCTAGGTTTTTTTTATTGTTGTTGTTGCTTGAGGTTACTTTGATATTGGTTACTATTTTCCTTTGCTCCACACATCCAAATTTATTGGTGTGATTTTGAATCCGAATTCACAACATGGTGTTTCCTTGTCTTTGGATGCTAATTATTGGTCATGGGTTCATGACAGCACCAACCAATATTACATCCACTCCGCCTATTTTTTTTCCTCTCTTGAGACTTCTACGGTGGTAGAACTATCAGCTTTAAAGTACTATATTTCTTGAGTAGTTAGTTTAGATTAATATTTACCTATTTGTTTAGATTTGAACTCATAACCTTCAAATCTTTCTTTTTTTTTTAGTTCAAACTAGATGGACTATTCATCCTCAAATTATGCAAGTTAAGTTGATATCTATAATGAATTTAATATACATACACCGTTATTGTAAAAAAGATTTGCACTTGCATCAAATGATATTATATGCACGTGTAAAACTTTACACATAAATTATATTGAATAAATTCATCTTTTATAATATGCTTTTTTTTTCTCTTTAATTTGTCATCACCATAAATGAATTAATTGTACTAAGATGGGGAACGGCCGACTGTCACATGGCAATCGCCTTCAATTATGAGTCACCACTTGATAGAGATATTTATAGTAATAATGCAAGAAGTTCCCACAGTAATAGAATTCCTCAAAAGAAAAAAAATGATAATATCATTACTTTTGGGTTAATTAAGTTGAGACAGAGCTAGTCTTCTAGAATATGATCACAAAATCAAATGTATAGTGTTTAAACACACATACAAAGAAACATTATTTCTAATAATAAAAAATAAGGTAAAATAAATATTTTGGGGATAAGTGCATCATTGTATGTGTGCCTAAAGTCTTGTGATTAAGTACGTATTTCGTTAAGACAAATAGTTATTTTTGTCTCTGGATGATGCTCCATCCGTTACTAATTATAAGTAAATTTGACTTTTTACGTTCATTCAATTAATGATGTATTAAAATTTTAAAATAGTTCACAATTACATATTCCTTTAGTCAAAATAGTCTCAAACATATAAATAGTCCTTCAATGCTAACAATAACTCTTTTCTTATATATGAACTGATATGGCACTAAATAATCACATAAAAGTACTAATTTGTGATACTAATTAAGTGTATTAAGGGACTAATATGACAGTAGTAACTAATCGTTTTAACATCAGATTTTATTTTGACTAATGTAGTGTACGATCAATGACTATTTTAGAATTTCAATACATTGATGGACTATGGTAACTAATTGTTACTCATTCAAGGAATGAAATAACTTTTTTAGGCCGTATATTTTCTTTTAGAAACAAAAATACTTTCGAAATTTTTTACAAGGATTAAATATGTACGATTTTTATTAAGAACTAAACAAAATTCTAGATATTTATAAAGACTGTTTACTTAATTAATTTTTTTTGCTAATAAATTGTAATAGTTCAAATGAAGAAAAAAAATTATTTGTACCCATACGCCAATAATAAACCTTGTGAGAGAGAAAGGCGAAATAGATGTCATATGTTGATGATATTGTGATTAGGGATGGCAAAAGAGGCCCACCCGCCCCTTACCGCTCCGCCCCGTCAATAACCCGCTTAAAAAGGGGCGGAGCGGGGTGGACCAACTAGAGAAACAGGATTGAAAATCTCAACCCGTTCTGTTTTATGGCGGACCGGTGGGTTGACCTGTCATATTTTTATTTTTTAAAAATATTAATTCAAATCTTCCCAAAAACAATGTAAAAATATATAAATTTAAAGTCAATTTAAAGAAATCTAAATCTATAACTAATGACTCCACTAAAATTATGAAAATAATTATTCAAACATATAAATTACTTCTTATAAAATTTTGTAATAAATCAATAAGACATTGAAAATAAAAACTCCATGAGTTATTAATTAACTAATCGTTAAAAATATAAGGCTAAAATCATAAAACAAAAGTCATAAAATTAATTGAACATTTCCCCCCAGTATATAGAGGTGAAAATTAAAAAAATGATTGTGACTTATTAATAAAAGAAGTGAAAAAGAGAGTTCTTTTAACATTAAACCCTGCGGGCCAACCCGTCCCACCCCGTCAACTCCCCACTCTTTAGTGGATTAGATGGAGCGAGCACCCTACTTATGGTGAGTTTAAAATTTCAACCCACTCCATTAAAAATAACGGGTTAAACGGACCAACCTGATAGGTTCAATCTATTTTGCCATCACTAAATGTGATAGGAAAACAGATGCTGAAGAATTTTTTTTTGAGAGTTAACAAATTTATAACTTTTAAGTATTATTGAAATACGAATTCAGGTTGGCACTTAGTATGATTGATGGAACATAAAGCATCATAAAATTGACGGTTTAATACTCCTCAATTATGTCGTAAAACTTGTTCAGGGTGAGGACTGAAAAGAACGAAGCTGAATTGTTTATTATTGTCAGTTTGTAAGAAAAAAGTTAATACGGTCATGGAAGAATGAGATTGGTTGAAGCTTATGTTGTGTACCTTAAAAAGGAAAATTCAGAACATGTTGAATTAAATATGTAAAGAAATTGAAGGAATAATGTTCGTGGTCTACGTTTTAATTGTCAATTTAAATCATGACTACATAATTCAATTCTATCCAGGAAAGTTAGCTAATTCTAACAAAAAATGTGTCCTTTTTTTTTTTTTGGTACAAAAAATTTGTCCTTTTACTTAGAAGGAAAACAGTAAACAGGTCCCTCTTGATTATATTGTCGTATATCCACTATTTTCAGGTACACTCCATGACAATGGTGCATTATTAGTTCTTTTATTGTTATATGTACTTGTGTCTTTTTAAGTTGTGACTATAAATTCATCTCTTGTTATATATACTTATCGTATATCTTGTATATATAACAACGCATTGTCATTATTGATTGAGTTAACCTTAATGTGACGTTATTTTTAAGGAGTGATGATAGGTAGACATCTTTATGTGGCGTACCATTTCTCTACCACTCTTATGTAGCATTTTATTTTAATTTTTCTTTTTTTAATTCAGATCTCTTCTCTCCCCAAACCCCTCTCTCTATTTGCATCTCTCTCACAACTTTCTCTCTCTACAACTCTCTAAGATTTGTCTCTTCTCCGGGCAACCCGCCGTCGTACTTACCACCAACTGATGAGAAGATGAGAGAGGGTTGGAGGCGCGGAGGATGAGGGCAGCAATGGCATGAAAATGGGGGTGGGGTGGTGGTGGTGGGGGTAGGTTTAGTGATCCGTGGGGATAGAGAGAAGGGAAAGGCTGATGCTGTGTTGTTTTTTCTTGTATTAATAAAATAAATAAATAATAATAATAAATGCCACCTAGGTGGGTGTGTGTATATGGGTGGCACCGGAAAATGGATGTTGATCTTTACTCTTTTTAAGCTTATATTATGTTCATACATGACATGTATACTTTTTTTTTTGAGCAAACATGACATGTATACTTATAACATGATACTTATATATTAGACTACATGACCAAAAAAATAAAATAAAAAATAATAATACTTGTATAATATTGTAAATTCATTATTAGTATTTCAAAATTCCAACTTAATTTTTTTTATGAAGATACTAAATTAGTCAACAAAATTGACATTGAGGAATAACAAACTTTAGACCTTGAGAGAAGAACATTTCAAGATCACAAATCAAGACAACAGGGCAAACTTAAGTTGACTTATTTCAACGTAATTATAACACAAAAATGTACAAATCATTATAATAAAGTAACATGCTCATAAATTTTTATTAAACTTAATAAATTACCTCAACAAATCGTAAAAGCGTTAAAAAAAATCGAGTTTAATAAGTTTCTAAAGTTGTTTAACGTTAAAACTATATAAAAAAGAAGTTAATTTCTTTAAAATCGAGTAAACTCGGTTATAGCTGAGTTGGTTTCTTCTGATTCTACTAGATTTTATCCAATTTTAACCAATTTTACACGAGTTAACTTGGTGTGAAATCGCTTTGAATTTCAATTTCATTCAAAATTGAGTTTACATACGATCTAACACAAATTTCACGCCTTAAATTGCTTTTTACCTATCACTTATGGTGGCTTGAACCTTTAAATTGTTTGGGAATCTTTATGTGACGGGGTTGCTTCTCTTCTTTAGTTACTTTATTTTCATTTTAATTATGTTACTTGACTTTTCTTTCCTGATTTTATGGCACTCCTTATACTTGAAAATGCGTGTTTATGTTTTAATATATTCCATTTTACCTTCTTAAAACAAAAATCACACCTTAAAACGTAATTTTGAACAATTTTATGTGTGAGTGTGACTCCCGATTTTGACAACCAAGATCGTAAGTTATTTGTTTTGTGTGTGAAAGGGGAGGAATGATTAGAAATACTTATATGCTATCTACCCGTATAAATGGTAAAATGTTTGATGTTTGGTGGTACAGATTTTTTGTCTACGGAAAAATTTCGAAAACAAAAATTTGTTACAAGATGTATACTCTTCTTTAAAAGTATAGAATATACAGAAAACTCACATGATTGAGTGAATTTTTTTTAATAAAAGGGCCGAAAATAAACTAAAAAAAAAACATATTGAAGTTGAAACTCTCATTATTTTATACAACAACGCCAATGATAAGAGCTGTAAGCTGCTCATAAGCAATCATCTATCCTTCATGAGAGCATTCTTGATTAGCCAAGAAATTTGCACAAATATTTGCTTCTATGTATAAACTATATGGGACAGATCCATAAACGTATGAAACGGAGGGCTGAAAAGTTTTTAATTTATAATTAATTTTTTATCAACATAAATGAAAAATTTGACAAAAATAAATATAAGTGTTTAACATTTACAACTTAAGCGATCAAAATTAAATGAAAAAAACTTAAGATAAGAAAGTAAAAAATCTCAAGATAACTTAATTTTTTATGGAAAATATATATAAGTATAAACGTTACATAATTATTAAGTCAAAAAAATTAATTTATGTATAGTATACTAGTAATATACAATAAAATATTACTGGTGGACAAAATGTTATGTTAATAGCTGCTATTGGTGTAAATCGGGTATCATCTGTACGCAATTGCTGACACTAATCCTAATCCTTCGAGCATTGTGGGACCCAAATAGGCGACAAACTCTTCCTAAGAGTTTTAACGTTGCTGCATGTCCAATGCTAGATTCAAACACATGGCATTGATTAAGTTTAGAAGATACTTATGTCATCTCATCTACGTCGCTATTGAGAAGCCGTGAAACAGATAAGACAAAAATCGTCAATTGTTTTTTTTAAGGTCGTAAAAAAAATATGTTGGTCATAACTTGCAATTTGTTGCGTTTAATCATTGAGAAACTACAACATTTAATAGTAATTTACAATATCACAGTAGGCATACAACGAAAATATTTAACAGCAAATCACATCTTTATGGTTAGACATAACTGAGTAGAAATTAAATGGTATTTTAAGATGATGTGACAATAATGTATTTCTCGAGAGTATTCTTGTTTTGTATACAATAAAAGAAAATATGATATTAAGATTATGATAAAGATAAAGGTGAACAAAAGATAAGAGTATTAGACTATATACAATGAGGAGTCCTTTCTCTATTGAACATCAAATTAAATAAACACTTCATTGCGACATTATTGAGGAGTGCTTTTATAGCTACAATCTCTTTCTATTAATTATTAAATATGGGTCCACTTACACAGTTAAATGTAAAAATAATTATCTCTATTCGTTTGTTATATTATTTTAATATTAAAAAATAAATTAAAGAATGTATACAAGTGTTTTTTTTATTTGATCAACGTTGAATATTCATTTACAATTAAAGGTCATTTTTCTTTACTAAAACGTATAGTTTGTCTTTTTGAAAAGAAAAAAGAACAAGCATATGTAATTTACCATCGTTTTAACTTATGTTTTTCTAAAACATGAATCCTCTTAAGATTAAAATTAAGGTAAGATTAACGTCTGTCTTTCCACTTGTATTGGCACGATAAAATGATAACAATAATCAAGTGAAGGGTGAAATTAGAAGAAAAAATGTTACACTAAATCACCATTTTTTTTTCTATAACGTCAAAATAAGAATTTTTAGTGTCCAATATTGTGTCTACTGTTGTGAATTTCACCTCCTATTTTTGTGGATTATATCTATTTTAATAGGATTTAATTAACTTTTAATTTATAATTTGAATAATGATATAAATATTAAAAATAATTTAAATTAAAGGGTAAATTTGGAATGGAAAAATCAAACTCAAAATGATGTATTCCCTTTATATATTTTTATATATTACAACAAAGATTAAAACTAAGATTAACATTATGATACATTTATATGTCCTAAGGATATTAAGCAATTTCATAAATATACTTTTATCTTTTTTCTCACGTTTTCTTTTTATTTTATATTCTTTATCTTATTTTCTTTCATCTATTTTTGTCTTATAAACCAAACAATGTCTAACATTAATTGTAACAAAATTGACAACAAGTTTTTGAATGAAAATTGAAAATAAATTAAAAAGTGGTGTATAAACGAGTTGATAAGATATAAACGAGTTGAAAGTAAATAATATTTTAAGGTAATGTGACAACAATGTATTTGTTGACTGATACTTGTAAATAATTATCTTGAAAGTGTTCTTTATGTGTTGAAAATCCCACATACAAGGAATTAGGGAAAATTAATGTATTTATAAATAAGAAAGAGTTTGAACCCATTGATCCGAACTTTTGTATCACGGGTCTCGACACTATAAAAACAAACTAACTCGCTATGGTTTTACATTTCAATTGAATATATTCAATAATGTAAAACTAAGATACATATAAATGGTTGAGAGTTTGAGTCCATTAATTCGAAGTTTTGGATCATGAGCCTCGACACTATAAACACAAAATAGCCCACAAACAGACACACTTTTTTTTTGAGGGAACAAATATACACACATTGTTGACCATCTTGCGAAAATGCACCATAAATAAAAGGGATTTTTTTAATAAACTAGTATTTTTTTTTAATAAACTAGTACAAACTTTACAATATAAGGTAAAAAAGTGAGTACACAAATACATTTATCTTCAGGAAAAAATGAATAGTAAAGGGCACAGTGGAACATCACTTGCAAGGTGGGAAGTTCACAACTTAGCCCCATGTCCTTTTTCACCCCCATTAAAATCATTTTCAGAATTTATTCCAACAACAAATAAATCATTTTCAGAACCTCATCTCTATAATGCCCTAATTTGATTCATTGCAGATTTCTTTTGTAACAATTTTTTAATTAAAGCTTAATTTAATAGCAAAGGTTATTTCCGTTTTCAATCATGATACATGTACACTCACGCGACACCTGGTTAATCACATGTAAAAATATAGTTAATATAATTTACTAGAAGGTTAATCAACTAAATTAACCTCATTTTTACACATGATTAAGTAGATGTCATAGGCTTACATGAAACATTTTTGTCCCACTTTATCCTTATAATAATTTGATTCATCTAAAACATACACCACTAAACCAAAAAAAAATAAAAAAAATAAAATATATATATATATATATATATATATATA
>Ga0315914_1007516_pt1 | contig 15038 bp, 11 predicted proteins | sample MpolenodulesMG_FD_203920 | JGI IMG/M metagenome (GOLD analysis project Ga0315914, IMG submission 203920) | Medicago polymorpha root nodule microbial communities from Los Angeles, California, United States - elongated nodules | ecosystem: Host-associated > Plants > Roots > Nodule | place: USA... | reverse complement strand
AGCAAACAAACACAGTGATTCATGTTGAACCCATATGAAATTTTAACCCAGAATAGAAAAACCAAAACATTGAACACAACCCAGATGAAATTTTGACCCAGAATAGAAAAATCAAAACATTGAGCACAAGCAGATGAAATTTTGACAAATATGAAGCCATGAAATTGAATATGAAACCGAAAAAACATTATTAATATCATGTTCAAACAAATTACCGAAGAGAAGGAAGAGAGAATCGGCGAGAAGGGGTGTTGTGGAAGAAGATGTTACCTTCAAAAGCTGCGCAAAAGGAGATGGTGAAGTGACAGAGCTTTGGCGGAGACCGGAGATAGGTTGCGACGGAGCTGCTGCGGAGATCGGAGATGGGTTGTGACTGGATGCGCAATTTAAGTTTATAATTATAGTAATAATTATAATTATCAAGTTTAAAAGTTTGAACCCCCTGATCCAGGGTCTTGGCAACGCCATTGGTGATACTTGGAATGCATTGGACATACTTCTTGTTCAAAATATCATAACTTCACATTCAAGATAAAGGAAGTGGAAGCTGTAAAATATTAAATATTTTTGGAATTGATCGACCCCTTTTTATATTTTATATCTTACGTCATGACAGTTGCTACTCAGGCTGAACTGTGGCTTCATAGTTATATTGGGCGATTTATTTTGCTATTTCATCATGATTCATGGCTTTTGGTGTTTTATTCAAAGGTTTCTGGTCACTTTATCGCTTATAAATTTTGGATTCTGCTACTTGTTATGTGTTTGGAGTTGTCATAGTCAATCCTAGATGTCTTCAAATAATTGATCATTTTGTCTACATAATGCATATTAACTTGTCATGGTGCCTATTTCATTTTTTCTATGTTCCAAAATTTTAGATGAGTAGGGTTTAAAGATTCTTTATTATGATTCACTCAACTCAACATTTTAATTTATAATTTCATTTTCAACTTGAAAGTGTAAACTGTAAAGTACTTTCAATTTTGTATTAACCATTTGAATGATATAATTAACACTCTGCTCGACATTTTTCTCTTGTAAGGAATGAAACGTTTGCAAGAATCTGGTTCCTCTCAACAGAAACGACAAAAATTGTCGTCGATGCCAAATGAAGAGCGTATGCTCTATGACCTTATACTTAGCAAGGAAAACTCAGGGATCTCAAAAACAGACATGAGAAGAGAAACAAACCTTCCTATTGCTGCGCTTAATAAACACATGAAGGCACTTATGAACAAGAGTATGGTAAAGGAACTTCCTTCCATTAAAAACAAAGGTATAAAGATCTACATGGGAACAGAATTTGAGCCTTCGAAGGATATAACTGGTGGGCATTTTTACAGCGAAGGGAGTCTTGATATGGTTTTTATAGACGCTCTAAAGAAAACGTGCTTGCAATGCATTTCATTGCAGAGAGTTTCCACATGTGATGGATGTTTGGAGTGGGTTAAAAAGAGTGGGGTCTTCACAACTCAAGTCACGGGAGACCAAATAGAAGAGATTTTGCAAACTTTGGTTTTAGATGATGAGATCACGCAGATGACAAGTACTGGATATGGGGATTTTGCATCTATACCTGTTGGCAAAACTTGTTACATATGCAAAAGCAAGGGTGAAAAGAAATCTGCTGACTCGACTCCCTTTCCATGTTTTTCTTGTCAACGGATGAGCTTTTGTTCAACAGATGGGGTTGTCTCTCCAACAACATGTGTCTATTATCATAAATGGTTGGATTTTTGAATGAAATGACTCTCGGAGTTCTGACTCTCATACAACAGTTATCTATTGTGGTTTCTTTTTCGTTTCTCTTTTAACTTTATTGCTCAATGTATCTAACATCCTTCCACATTTGCTGATTTGCTGTCCAGATACACATTCAACCTGTTGGTCAAGTTGAATGAATGAATGTGTCTTAATTGTCTCAGGTTTTTTATTGCTTCGCAAGAATCTTACAGCCGTACTAGTTTGTATATTTTGGTATGCTTGGTTTGTCATTGTTGTCTATGTTGATAAAAAAAATGGGGTTTTGGTCACATTTATTGTCAGCACTGTGAAACTAGTTTGTAACTTTGGATTCTTGAAATCTTCACTCATTTTTGTTGAGCATTGTCTCCTCTCTTCCATAAAAACATATTTACACTAACAAGTGTAACTTTAACCAAACGATTTTATGATGCTGCGGAAGAAAGAGAAACACTTCTTTTAAGAAGCAAGTAGAAATAGTTGATGGTGTTTGGATGGAATTGAAATTTTGGTTGGTGTGTGGAGTATCATTTGACAGACACGTGTATGCAATAGTTTAATGCTTCTGAGTTATATTTAGAACTCTAGATTCATCCCTTTTCCCTGGTGTGATCAAACTTTTATATTGACAAACACGTTCTTTGATTCTGTTCACTTCAGTTGGATGTTAAATTTCTCAAAAGGGAAATAAAGTGGAAGTGGGCTCAATTGATGTGCACTTGTTAGATTTCTGCTCTTCCCCGGCACATTTTGCTCCCACCCTCCCACCCTGCAGCTTTGTCAAAAAGCAGACACTCAAAATAAATGTTGAACTGTTTTTTCAATACCATACCCACCAATACAAAGCTGAGCTTCCCCACTTAAGATCCCTGTTTTACATAAATTGACTTTAGTAGGTATTCTATTATGTAAAACTTGTCAAACAAACACTATTACCTTCAGTGAAGTGAACTTATGCAATAACTTCTAACCAATTTCATCCACCACATTACCGGTTTTCCTCATTAATATTTCATACGCCAAGCAATATAAGCTCTTGATGATCCTCCTTCCACATCAACAAAATAATTTCCAGTATCTAATGACAAATTGAACAGGAATCAGAATTTGGTAAATTGAGAATACTAACGTAGAGCTGCACTAATATATTTACATTACAGAATTACCAAGATGTTCATAATGGTATCCAATTAGTCACACTTCAATCCTTGACAAAACATTGATGAAGCAGTTGATGAAGTTCATGTTATAAAAATAATAATATGAAAGTTCGAAATATTTTTCTTTACAGGAATATTATAAAAAAAAATAATAAATAATATGCAATTACTGGGAAGAGTTTGATCCTCTTAAGATTTAAGATCCAAATGTTCAGAATAAATGGACTAACCATACTATGAGTTTTGTCTAATTTATCTTTTATTTTATGAAAAATTAAAATCTTATTCCACAGTTTTGATGTGGACCATATCCACAGTAGCTGGTCTGCAATAGTCAATGGAAATTGATTTGAGAAGATCAAAACAAGATTTTAAATATATCTGTGCTCCTACAACAAATATAGCAAATTTTGATTTGAGTTCCTTTACGTATCCTTCAAGTATTTTCAGTAATTTCAGGAGTTCAAGTTAAGCTCAGTCAACTTAATGCCAGTATGTAAGCCTACAAAACTCTTTGCATTACCTTTATATCTCTAATTACAATTTCTAAAACATTAGTCCATTTCAGGACTAATGGTTAAAAATAGAAAATTTTCATGAAAACACCAACTTTTTCATTAAATAGAAAATAGAAAATTTTCATTAAAAACACCAACTTTTTGACTTTCATAAAGTTAAACATTCCACTTTTCACCAATTTCCAATGCATAATTTCTATATTAATCTTCTTAACTAGTGCCCTTAGGGCACTAGTTAGCATTTCCCTTCACAATTTAATCAGCAGTTCATTTTTTGTTACCTTCACAATTTCCCATTGAGCAGCTACCTTCATAGTAGAGCCTGGTAATCAGAAAGTAGAACCTGCATTAGTTAATTTACAAGGTTCCCACGCGGCTGGACTGTGCCTTTCTCATCCCTGTTGCTCTCTCGTGGACATCAACTGCTGGTGATACGTTCGGATCGATAACCTTTGGTGAGATCGCAATCGTGTCAATGCCTTAGGTGGTTTTGCAAAGATTGGTTTACGATCAGCCAATACTTTGATCCCGGCGTGTCAACGAGCATGTTCATGACTGAGCAGTCTGGAAAGGGTCCGTGTGTTGGTGAACAACAACATTCCAAACTGAAGGAGAATGTACAACGTGCCACTATTTCTTTTGCGCAGATTGTGAGTGGTAATGTAACAATGCCACTATTGATGAACAACTGCTTGCACCGATTATCAAAGGGTGTTCTCTTAGTATTAAGATCTCACAGGCTGAATATGAGAAGGGCGTTGAAGATTGCAAGCGTCTTCTTCATGGCCATATGGTTATGAGTAAAGGTGAAAAACCTTACACGGCTAAGGAGCTGTATCTGAAACTTTCTAAATTATGGAAACTTTCAGAACATTGGAAATTGGTTTCTTTAGGGCATGGCTTCTTTGAGTTTCAGTTTCCTTCTTTAGAAGACATGCATCTGGCATGGGCTCATGATACGATGAATTTGAAACCGAGAGTCCTTCGTCTCTTCCAATGGACGAAGGATTTTAATACTTATACGCAGCACCAAAACACTTCGTCCTTCATCCTTCGGGCTCAAGTTTGGATACGTTTGATGAATTTGCCAAGGGAATATTGGAGGGACAAAACGCTGCGAGAGATATCCGGGGCTGTTGGTACACCGCTGATCATTGATTCAGCTACTCAAAAGTCAAAACTGTCATTTTTGGACGTTATACAAGGGTTCTTTTGGACATGGACTTATCGAAACGCATTTTTGAGGAGATTTTGGTGGAGAGGGACGGATATTCTTTCATTGTGGAGGTAATTTATAAACGTTATCCGCTATTTTGTTCGCATTGTCATTTTATTGGTCACAACCTATCCAATTGCAAATGGCTTTATCCTTCGAAGGATAACGATGAGGCTAATCACGGGAAGAAGCCTTTGACGGAAGACACAGTTACTAAAAAAGTTTTGAAACAACGAACGATGCAGCAAAAATATGTTAATGTGGATACCTCAGCTGTTCCGACGGAGTCTCAAACTGCCCAACAGTTAATAATTCTACAGTTCACGAAATAGAAGTTCAGATACCGGAAAAATCTTCAGCTGTTTTTTATGTTGGGCATGACAACCAGCAGCATTTGGCACATGGGGAAGCAGCCCCTACAGAGTCACAAATTTCCCAGCCGGAGCAGCACCCAGTTGTTCAAGAAATTGAGGTTCATGTTCCTGAAAATTCTCCAGTTGTTTCCAATGTTGATACTTCTTTTCATTTCGCCTTGCAAAATGTCGATGATGAGATTGTCTGAACACAAAGGGATATGGCTGATCAATCACCACCTGTTTTGGAGCAAATACAGTTCACACCTTTGTTGGACAAGTCATTTACCAGCACTCATTCCTCTCCTGGGTCCTCTGTCCCGGAAACACAAGTTGTGGTAGGTAACAACATCGATTTTTGTCCTGAGCTCCGTAAGGATCTAGATTTGGTGCACCATGTATTGGTTCAGGCAACTGATGACGATAATACTAAGAAACAAAAGAAGGCACATGTGATGGAGTTAGTACCGGCAACACAAATTGTGGTGGGGAACAACAGAGAAATATGTCACGTGCTCCAAAAAGATTCAAATTTGGTGCGACATGTTTTGGTTCAGCAACCTGATGATGAGAACGTGTCTTTTATCCAATATTTGACGAAGAAGCAAAAAAAGGCTCTTAGCAGGAATAATATCCATTCAAAGGGTGCTCCTCCTCTATGAAGCCTTCAAAGATATTAGGTGGCATAATCGTATGCAGGGTGGTCTTTCGATTCTCTCTCCAATTTACCGTGAGGGCAACTGCTGTCCTGACAAGCTTGCAATTCATGGACAAATATGGATCTGAAAATATCCTTTGGTGGAACTCTTTACCTTCTTTTATTAGGGAATACTTTTTAGAGACAGTTTTAGGATTCTGAATTACCCTTTCCCCAGGTCTCTTGCTTTGTATTTTTGTTTTTTGTTTTGGCTTTTTTGAGGGTTTTGGTTTTGTCCCCCGCTTCTACAGTTTTCCTTTTTTTAATAAAATTGTCTGAGCGAGATTGTTGAGGTTGGAGTGCTCTTGGGGTGCCAACCTAGTTGGAATGTCAAGTTATCTCCTGATGTCGTCCTTTACTTTTGATTCAACAAAAAAAAAATTAATTTACAAAATCGAATGACAAATTGGCCAGGAGTCATAACTTTCCAAATTGATAAGGCTAACATAGAGATGCACTAGTCTATTTTTAGTACATTGTTCCCTAGATGCTCATATTCCTATTCCATTTGTTGCACTTCACATACATTGTTCCCTTTTTGTTGAATTGTATTATAAAGCAATTTGGACTTGATATAATAATGTTCTTTAGATTCAAGAGTATATTTTTCTGAAGCCTGGAGTGACTTGATATCATACTAAATTAGGGAGTTGTTCTCTCACCCAGATGTAGGATAAATTTCTTCGAATTGGGTAAACAAGAATTGAGAAACATATATTTTTCTGCACTTTCCATATATACCCTTATCCTTAGGTACTATTTATTCACTACAGTGATGGTTGAAGTTCCTTGGAGACATGGGCACAAATCTGTCATACTACAGCTTTTTGAGTTAAGATATATTTTTATTGGCTTGTGCCCGAGTCAAATAAAAAACAAAAATGTTTTAAAAAAACTAAAAGCAAAGTAAATTATTTAATTATTAGTGAAAAACCAATTTTTTTTTTTATAGATATCTATGTCGAGCTAATATAAAAATAATAGTATTTTTTTAGTGGAAATAATAGTTAGTTGATAGATTAAATTAAATTAGCTAATAAATTAATTTAATATGTATAAAAAAATTAATTAATCATAAATTATATGTTGTTTTTATTGAAGGATATTTTTGTCTTTTCAAAAAATAGTAGCACCTCTTCTTCTTCTATTTCTCTCTTCATTCTCTTACACCAAACAACCCATCAAATCTACTTTATTTCTCATCTATTTCTCTCTCACCTATCTCTCACTTCTCACTTTCTCCCAACCACAAAAAAAAAAAAAGCATTGCATTCACCTCACTGTTCTTCTGTTTACTTCCATACTCCTTCAATCTAAATCAATTTGTCATCTCTTCAACTCTTTATTTTCTGAAAAAATGGCCGAAGCTTTAATTGGTGTTGTGTTTGAGAAATTGTTGTCTCTTTGCTCAAAATGAATTTGCCACCGTTTCTGGAATCAAGTCTAAGGCTCAAAAGCTGTCAACCACTTTGGATCTCATCAACGCCGTCCTTGAAGATGCTGAGCAGAAACAAGTCACCAACCGTTCTATAAAGGTATGGCTTCAACTACTCAAAGATGCAGTTTACGTGTTAGAAGATATTCTTGATGAGTGTTCCATCGAATCTGGTCGACTTAGGGGTTCATCCTCTTTCAAACCAAAGAACATCATGTTTCGCCGTGAGATCGGCAACAGGTTGAAAGAGATAACAAGGAGATTGGATGATATTGCTGATAGTAAGAACAAGTTTCATCTACGGGAGGGTCGAACTGTTAGCCAAAGCTTACTTAAAGTAGATGAATGGCGTCAAACCAGCTCCATTATTGCTGAACCAAAAGTATTTGGACGAGAACATGACAAAGAGAAGATTGTCAATTTCCTTCTCAGCCAAACCATAGTTGGTTTAGGTGGTATTGGAAAAACAACTCTTGTTCAATTGGTTTACAATGATGTTAGGGTGAGTGGCAATTTTAATACAAAAATTTGGGTTTGTGTTTCCGAGACTTTCTCGGTCAAGAGGATTATGTGTTCTATTATGGAATCTATCACAAGAGAGAAATGTGATGCCCTGGATTTAGATGTAATACAGAGAAAGGTGCAAGAAATGTTGCAAGGTAAAAGATATTTGCTGGTTTTAGATGATGTGTGGAACAAAAATCAACAACTGGAATTCGGATTAAGCCATGATAAATGGAATACATTGAAATTTGTGTTGTCAAGTGGATCCAAAGGTAGTTCCATTTTAGTGTCCACTCGTGATGAGGTTGTTGCGACAATCACGGGAACATGCCAAGCTCATACTTTGTCTGGCCTCTCTGATAATGAATGTTGGTTGTTATTCAAACAATATGCATTTGGATTTTACAGAGAAGAGCGTCCAGATCTTGTGGCAATAGGAAAGGCAATAGTTAAGAAATGCGATGGATTGCCTCTTGCCGCACAAGCATTGGGAGCTTTAATGAGCTCAAGAAGTGAAGAAAATGAATGGCTTGAAATTAAAGAGAGTGAACTTTGGAATTTACCACATGAGAATTCTATTTTGCCTGCTTTGAGGTTGAGCTACATTCATTTAACTTCAACCTTAAAACGATGTTTCACTTTTTGTTCCTTGTTTCCCAAAGATCAAAAAATCATGAAGGAAGAATTGATTCATCTTTGGATGGCAAATGGATTTATTTCATCTAGGAAAAATTTGGAAGTTGAAGATGTTGGCAGTATGGTTTGGAATGAATTGTGCCAAAAATCGTTCTTTCAAGACATGGAGATAGATGAATATTCTGGAGACATTACTTTCAAGATGCATGATCTTGTCCATGATCTTGCTCAGTCAATAATGGGGCAAGAATGTATGTATTTGGAGAAGGCAAACTTGAGTAGTTTGTCAAGAAGCACACACCACATAAGTTTTGACTCCAAAAATTTGTTATCATTCGATGATGGTTCCTTCAAAAAAGTTGAATCCTTGCGAACATTGTTTAACTTGAATAAATATATCTCAACAAAAGATGATCACTTCCCATTAAACCGTTCTCTTCGGGTTTTATGCATATCCCAGGTATTATCATTAGGGAGTTTAATTCATATAAGGTATTTGGAACTTTGTGTTCTTGACATAAAAAAGTTGCCCGATTCAATTTACAACATACAAAAACTGGAAATCTTGAAAATAAAAGACTGTCGTAATCTGAGTTGTCTCCCAAAACGCTTGGCTTGCTTACAAAATCTTAGGCATATAGTCATTGAAGAATGTTGGTCTTTGTCTCGAATGTTTCCTAACATTGGAAAATTATCTTGTCTAAGAACATTAAGTGTGTACATTGTTAGTGTAGAGAAAGGGAATAGCTTGATAGAGTTACGTGATCTAAACCTCGGTGGAAAACTGCGTATTGAAGGCTTAAAAGATGTTGGCAGTTTATCTGAAGTTCAAGCGGCTAATTTGATGGGTAAAAAAAACCTTCATGAATTATGCTTGTCATGGGAAAGCGATGATGGATTTACCAAGCCCCCAACTATCAGTGCTGAGCAAGTACTTGAAATGCTTCAACCTCACTCAAATCTCAAGTGCTTGGAAATAAGAAGCTATGATGGATTATCGTTACCAAGTTGGATAAGCCTTCTTAGTAATTTAATTTCTCTTAAACTTGGGAATTGCAACAAAATTGTGAGGCCTCAGTTACTTGGTAAACTACCATCTCTGAAAAAACTGGAATTATTTTATTTGGATAATCTGAAATACTTGGATGATGATGAATCTCAGGATGGTATGGAGGTGAGGGTTGTCCCATCCCTGGAGATACTCATGTTATATTATCTACCAAACATAGAGGGGTTATTGAAAGTGGAAAGAGAGAAGATGTTTCCTTGTCTTTCTAAGTTCGTAATCAACAATTGCCCTAAACTTGGACTGCCATGTCTTCCATCTCTTGAAGACCTCTATGTTAACGGATGTGACAATGAGTTACTGAGGTCAATCTCTACCTTCTGTGGTCTTACAAAGCTTTGGCTACATGACGATGTAGGAATAATAACATCCTTCCCAGAGGGGATGTTCAAAAACCTTACCTCTCTTCAATCTCTGATTGTACATGATTTCCCAGAACTGAAGGAGTTACCAAACGAACCCTTTAACCCAGCTTTGACGCATCTGTATATCTATGGTTGTAATGAGCTCGAGTCCTTACCAGAGCAAAATTGGGAAGGTCTTCAATCCCTTCGAACTCTAAAGATTCGCAATTGTGAAGGATTGCGATGCTTGCCGGAGGGTATTCGACACCTCAGTTCTCTTGAGCTTTTGTCTATCATTGGTTGCTCAACATTAGAGGAACGATGCAAGGAGGGAACAGGGGAGGATTGGGACAAGATAGCTCATATTCCAAAAATAAAGTTTGAGCTTCAATGGGTTAAGAAGCAGAGACGTTTACCCTTATCTGCCTCAATCACCATCGCAAAAATCTATTTTACTGGTAGGATCTCAATTTCCCCTTCTTATGTTTGGATTTCAACTGCTCAAAAATCTTTATTTTTATTCTCGTTGTTGACTTCTTTGGAACCCGTTCCGCAGGAAGAGATCCAGAGTACATGAAAGATATTTTACTGTTCTACCTAAGATAGATAAATGTTCTTATTTGTTATCTGTTCAGTAAATATCCCTCTTTGTTTGCGGAATTGAAACTTATAATTGCATGTTTTCTGAAAAGGCATGTTGTCATTAGGGCTCTTCAGGTTAATGGCTTCATTTCGATGATTGATTGTGATTTTTAGTCAGAACAATTTTTTTAAAGTTTCTTGTTTGTCTCTTGTACATCGTTCTGCCGAATTGTCTGATATCAAATATGCCATTGTGAATACACATGTCATTGAATCATATGTTTGGAATTTGGATTTTAAGTGCTCAATTTACTGAATTTTTTCATTCAAAACATTGTTTGTCTCTTTTAGATTTAAATGCAGAGCCTGTCATGAAAAGGTGAGAATAATTTATTACAATTTGATAAGTGAATCCATTCCAGAGATAGTGTAATTCAGGTATAATTTATGATGCTACGAGTGAATTACACGGGAATGTTGTATGAAATAAGTCCTAAATAATTAAAATAAAAATTAACAGATATGAGTTCAAGTATTCATTCATGCTTATGAGAATGTAGAGTCGTTGGCGATGTTGCTAGCTATGTAGCACCAACACTATGCGCGTGTCCGGTATTATTACCGCTGTCCAGCTATTAGTCAATTGTGTTTGTGTTTGTATCAATGTTTCATAGATTGTTAGATTATTATTTCAAGTGTCTCCGTGGCTAACATTCGATCTTGGTTGCTGCTTTTATATTGCAGGCTGTGTGCACGGAAGCTGGAATATTTGCTTTGAGGGAGAGGAGGGTACACGTGGCACAAGAGGATTTTGAGATGTCTGTGGCTAAGGTGATGAAAAGGAAAGGAAGTTGCAGGTAATGTAGAGCATGTGACATGGGAATCAAAGTTTGATTGATATGACAGAACTGCATGATAAAGGCCTAGCTTCCAGGCGCACAACCATTGATTAATCTGTGTTGTTGTTTTGGTTTTGTTCCTGATCCTGATATTCACTTCAAGTGTATTAAAAGGTAATTTTTATTTGGTTGTGGTTGTCTTTAATTTTGAATATATCTTTCACCGTCTTAAATGTCAATTTATTCTAACTTTATATTTCTAGCTTCTAGGTTAATCCAACAAATTCTGCAATAGTTGTTGTGAAATTGTTAGATGATGAATACTTTGAGCTCATTCTGTTATTCCCATTGAACCATTGGTTGAAGAACGTGAGAAGAGGTATGCCAATTTTCTCTTTTCCCTGCATGTGAATGTCCTATTGACCATATTATTTTCTCATTTTAGTATCTATGTGCAGGAATCCAAGATATAAATGTGCGTAATGCTCTGCAGTGGGAGTTCTTGTAATGCTGATTTCCCCCGCTAATTGATTGAGGTCCTTCAAAATATTGTGCTGCACAATTCTGCTTTTGGTTGAAACTTCAATCTGCCAATTTAGGGTGTTTTGTTATGGAAAATAAGATCAGCAACTTTTTGTCAGAAAGTTCTGCGCTCTATATAAACTAGAAACAATTTCCTTTCGTTTACATGATGTTTCTGATTTTACAGTCTGATCATTGTTTCAATGATTGTTAGTTAGCCATTTATTTCTTTGGCTTACTAGAATTTGTATTGACACTTAACTTTGATTTATCTACTTTGATTGGATTTTTCATTCTTACTAAAAAAAAATGGTTCAGTTTAGTTTACCATCTTTTAAATGTACAGGTTGGTATGTAATGATTTAAATGATTAGATTGAAATTAGAATTTTGACTGTATATGGTTTTGAATATTTTGTGCAAATTCAAAACCTTCACAATAACATTCTGATGTTGCTGCGCTGGCGACCAAAACAGACAGTTAAAAAACATGGAATGTAGTTTTTTTTGTCTGGCTTGAGGATGAGGAAATCTACTTGGCTCAAACTCATTACATGAAAGTTAATGAACTTTGTTATTGTTGAAAGTAAATGTAACACGTAGCAGATAAATTGTTGATTAAAACAAGTGTGTTGTTATTCCAGTCAATCCAAACTTTTCTTTCAACCTTGCTGGCAGATCAAAGAGATTGAGTTTTAATCCTAAAGGTGTATTAAAATTTGGTTGACAGTACAAAGTGGAGTCAGCATTAGTTTTTTTGTTTGTTTTTGAAAAAGCAAAATATATAAAGATCTCTAATCTTAGAAAATTCACTTTGGTTTAACAGCAAAAACAACCACAAATTCTCTGAAAAAACTGTAAAAGATGTCTCTTACTACCACAAAACATAAACAATAAAAAATCACCCCACCTTCATAATTATGCAGGTCGATTCCAACACAGCAGCATGAACTCTACCGACCTGATTTAGAGGACAAATAGGCGAACTGATTCAACAGAATTGTATGAAATTACAACAGGCCACACCACATTTTCATGCTTACAACAGTTTTTGCCAAATAGACTGCCAAAACCGATTCGACTACACTGAGAAACTGTCGTACCAGACCACACCACATTAGACCAAGCTCATGCTTCACAATTTCAATTAATTCTGGATCCTTGCATACTAACTCCACCTATAGTACCTCTCACTTTGAGTTTGTACAGCAAGCTATCACATTTACGATCCTTTGAGTTTGAATTTTATCTTAGCTTACTCTTGTATTATGCATACTCGACCAAGCTAGTAGTCTGCCACTGTTAAAGCTAAAACTCAACTGAAACTGAAAAATACTAAATTCCATTCCGAATTTTATTCTTCAGAGTGCGTGCAGCAATATCTTCATGACAAACTGACCAACTGCAAGAAAACCAAAGAGTAATGTTTTTTCCTCCAAAACTACACCACCTCGAATTAACCTCGTGGAGTTCCGTGTGTAATGTCTATGGGTAAAATTATCATCACAGAACAACAACCAGCATTTTCTCACAGGCAACCTATTACGCTGTGCTTGTTAATGTTACAAATCAAAATTGTGTGTATACAGCTCTTCATCAGGAAGGTGTCAATGTATTTCATAATGCTAGTTTGACTGGGACACTCGTGTTAATTCATTATGTTTGTTTCAGACATGGAAGATATTTCATAATGCTACTGATCTCTAAGTGAAGATCCTACATCTCTTTATAGAATTGTTTATGTTCACTACTTTCCCGAAAGAGGCCCATGCAATTTTCAGCTGCAGCGGAAAATCTTATTATTGCTAATCTTCCCCATTAGTTGATACTTCAAACTTCTAAGTTTGTTGATACTTTCTGCATTAAAGGCAGATCCTTCAAGTAAGAAGTACTACATGAAGTTTTGAAGATATTTTAGAGGCAGACAATTGGAAGAACATTGATTCTTCATCCTATCCTTGACAAAACATTGATGAAGCAGTTGAAGAAGTTAATGGATACACTTGTTAATCTTTTACAACATGAAATGCTTCCAGAAAAACTAGAGGAGAGTCATTTTGGTGTTACTTTAGTTTTTATGAAAGTAAGGTTGAATGATAATCACACATTTTTGTGAATTCAGACTTCAACAGATTATTGATTTATATATTAATATTTCTTGTTTATTGTCAAGTGGATTTGTTTGTTTATTAGAATTTTCAGTTTACTAATATCTCTGTTTGATTGATATCAATGTCACTAAAATTTTCCACTTTAATGGAATTTCTTTTTGAAGAGCGGAAAATGTTACATAGACACCCTTTATTGTTATACACTTTTGTACACCCCATGCACTAGGAAGAGAGAAGAGAAGATGAAAGAGAAAGTGTGCTTCTGTGGGGTCCACATGACCACATGTTAGATTTTCGTGTGGGTGTCAAGGGGTGTATTGCCACCTAAAGATGTCTATGTATCATTACTCTTGAAAAACACTGCTTAGAAGTGAAAAGGTATGAAGAAGGAAGGATCACATACTAGCCAGCGCAACCTTCACCAAATCATGATTGGTGAAATCTTTGAGACAAATATATAAGAGTTTTACTTTTCCCACCTTGCTGCCTTCTCGCGCGGCCTGTAAAAATTCCAATAATACCCCTGGTTCGGATTTCGTTTTCCGAACCAGATTGTTAGTGTTTTCGGAAAATAAAATCCGGACACATATGATATGAAATTTTGTGTCTTTCTTTGATGTCAAAGGTCTCTGTTGACCGTTATACGACCCCCGCATAAGCTGCAATGCAATTGCAGGGGTCGTATGAGCGGTCAACAATGACCATGACACCACATACACTCCTAAAAGCTACCTAAAAAACTAATTTTTTTTTGAAGAAAATGTAAGAAAGAAGGTGAAGAAGAATGAAGAAAAATGTTGAAGATTCAAGCCTTTTTATAGCCTTAAATCAGTCATAGGTCTTAATTACAGTCAAATAAAACGTGTTCCACATTCAAAACTGTCAAAAAATGCATTCAAACTCCACTAACCGGCCTAACCTTTGGTGAAACGTCACCGGCCAAAATGATACTGAGGGTTTCCGAATTTTATAATCTGGAACGCATGAAGTTATTCCGGATTATAAAGTTCGAACTGCACCAGACCCTTTATTTGGATCATTTTCGTTGCGATTGCCTTAGAAAAAATAGAACAAAGGTACATAACATAAATAGAACCAATATAAGACAAATAAATAGTTAAAAAAACCGTAATAACATAAATGATGAATCTTTTGGGAAGTTGTTTTCAAGAGGATTTCTTTGAGTTAGATCTTGCTGCCTTGCAAAATGACATATTCATCTGGCAGGCAGCAAGATCTAACTCATAGCAACCTCTTGATATTTTTGAGTTATCTATCTATCAAGGAGGCAACAAGGAGTATCTATATAT
>Ga0315914_1007515_pt1 | contig 15038 bp, 10 predicted proteins | sample MpolenodulesMG_FD_203920 | JGI IMG/M metagenome (GOLD analysis project Ga0315914, IMG submission 203920) | Medicago polymorpha root nodule microbial communities from Los Angeles, California, United States - elongated nodules | ecosystem: Host-associated > Plants > Roots > Nodule | place: USA... | reverse complement strand
AACAGAACAGACTCTGTTTTTCTAGACACTTAAGAATTCTAAGATATGAACAATTGAAAGAATTCTCTAAGTTGTTGATGTTTGTTTTCGACGTTTTGCACAGAGTGTTGGCCTTGTATGCGTGTATATTGTCTAGCTTTTTTATTCTCTAAGTCTTCATCCCTATTTATAGAGGAGTTGAGAGACGTTGAGAATTTAGCCGTTACATCAACTTGTCTTGAATTGAAGCTTTGATTCTTCACCTTTGATCTTTTGCCTGATTTGATAGTTGTCCTATGAAGAACTACTTTCAAATCCATTCCAATACTAAAGGAACAACGTCTGCAGCAATGTTACTGTTATCTTTGTCTTGTTGTAGAGACAAAGGTTGCAGAGATGGTGGTTGCAGAGTTCGTGGCCGTACACTTCGTACATTGTCCTTTGTCAACTCTGGTGAAGTAGCTTCTAACGAGATATGCTTCTGATGACATGTCTTCAGGAGCTCTTCTTCAGACCCGCTTCTTCAGACGCAGTTCTTCAGACGCAGTTCTTCAGACGCATTTCTTCAGATGCATTCTTCCAGACGCTCTTAGCTTCAAATAAAATTCTTTTGCTCTTGAACTTGTTCAATCAGAATCTTTATGAATAGTACTTTGATTATGGATCCTGTACACTTGAACAAATTGTTTAGCATATCCAATTGATTATTTTTAATACCTTGTTATAGTCAAAACTCAATAGGTGACTTGTGAAACACCCTTTGTTCCAACATGATTAATATTGTATTGAAAAGTGAAATAGTTTAATTTTTTAGAACAATATTTTTTTTCAAATGACTCACTTATTATAAGACGGATGGAGTATGAATTATTGTTTTTGCCATAAATACAAAAATAATGACAAATAACTTTATTGGTCTTTTAATTGTTTTTTTAATAGAACAATTTTATTAAATAATGGGTCGCTGTAAATCAAAAGCACAACGTAGAAATACAATAAGGAGTTTCTTCAATTCAAATGAAATCAGTACCATTTTTAAAAGAAAATCTAGATAATAGATGAGCTACTTGGTACACGACGAATATGACGAAAAACCAAAGTTTTAAAACTAGAAGAAAACCTAAGGCAGTCCTCAGCTACAACATCTACATAAGAGCGGCGTGCATTGTTTTGATCATTAATCTCGGCAATGAGAATTGATGAATCTGATTATGCAATTAGATTAAGGAAACACATATCCTTCGCGAATTCAATTCCCTTAACTAACGTTGCACCTTCTGCTATTTATGAGATAGGAAGTATCAGAGTATTCCAGCACCTAGCACCAACTACTATCCCCTCAGCGTCTCGAATCACTGCTGCCAAGCCCCAATTTCCTTCCTCATTCGGCCTTGCAGCATCTACATTTAACTTATAAAACACACTTTATGGAGGAATGCATCAGATCGCCGAAACTGGGGCAGAAATTGGCTGTATCACCACCGGGGACGGATCTAGAAATTTTTAATAAGGGGGTCAATGTCATTTATCATCCTATATATTGCTCAAATCTTATAAGATAACAAAAGCAAAATGCAGTATCTTTTGATACCCTATATTCCAACCAACCACTGAGATTAAACGTATGGAAAAAATCTCAGATTTTGGTTGCGGGAAATTATAGGCATTTACTTGAGAAGACACTCTTTGTAAATAAGACCTTAAAGTATCATGATCGGTCCCTTGCAATTTGCAAAATGCCTAACAAAAATTATGAGATTGATGGCAAATGGTATAACACTTTGAAGAGAGTCGGAACATTTATTTTTTGTTTGATACGATAGTGAGGTGTGTTATTATGTGAGAAGTTTAGATTTTAGGGTGTAGCTTTTTCAACTCTCCCCTTGAAAAATATTACACCCTTCGATCATTATTATAAACAAAATTATATTCTTTAAGTTCATTTAATAAATGATGTACATGGTCTATATTATTGACCAATGCATTATTTATTCAATAGATTAAAATTATAAATTTTGTTTATATTAGTGTTACTTTTCAGCTCTTCGTCACTTTTTAACAAATTAATTTGTTCAAGATATACGTGTTTGATTGCGGTAAGTTTTATAGTTTCTCGATATTGGGATGAATAAACTAATGTGGGGTCAATAAGTTTATAAAAATGGGATTTATATGCATAAATATATAATTATGGGTTAAAAAAATAACAATGCTGTGGGCTCAACTGACCCCAATTGCACCTATGTGCATTCGTGCCTGATCACCACTTGATACAATCTTTCTGTATTATTGGTGTTTTAATTGTAAACATTAAACACATTGATCTTTTAATTTCCTTTTTATTTGAAGTTGATCTCTTAATAAACTATAACTATTAACATTAAGTTAAAAACCCGTTTCAATATTTTTTTTTGACCAAGCCCATTTCAATTTTTAATATTGTTGAATTGATACTTCGGAGTGTATTTTTTTTAAAGTCTCGGATGTGATTTTCTCTGATGACAACTTTAATAGGTTAAATCCATACAAAGCTTTAAAAAATCCCTCCAAAAATGGACGGTGAAATTAACTCCCTCATATTAATTTGTCCTTAAGCCAAATACTGAATTTTAAAAAAAGCATTAAGTAAAAAGTATTAGTCACTTCAAAACTTTAATTTATGAATATTAAACACTGATAAAAAGCATCAAAGCAGTGGACATTTGTAATTTAAGAGATTTAAGTATCTAGTCTAATATCTATAATTTAAGGGATTAAAAAAACTTAAATGATTAAAGTGTCTAATGTCCATAACTTAATAGATTGAAGTGAAATTTCAAAATGACTTAAATATAATTAACTAACTATTTTAAAGTATACACGTTTTTTGTTATCTATAAAGGGGATAAAGAATGCAATACTAATCTCCGTGAGCTTAACTCAGTTGGTAGGGATATTGCATATTATATGCAGGGGCTGGGGTTCGAACCCCGGACACCCCACTTCTCCATATTAAAATGTGTGAGCTCTAGCCACTAGGCTACTTGACCAAAAAAAGAAAAAGAATGCAATACTATTTTTACCATTGGAAAAAAAGTAAGAGTTCATATTAGATTCTTTTATAATTTACACGTGTTGACGTAGTAAAAAAAGGCAGACACTAAAACGTCAGCTTAAATATAAGCATAGTTACTATTTATTTTCCCCTATTTTTGCCCACTCAGGGAAATTTTTTACTCCATTTTAAAATCACTTAAATTTGGTCTATTTCTCAAAAAAAAAATCACTTATAATGACGTGCAACAATCAACAATCATGAACTTAACAAAACCCTCTTAAAACTTCCACTTGAATATGATATATCAACATCTTTTAAGTTCAAAAATACAAAAGAGGGATCAAAATTGAGTAATTTTAAAATGGAATGACCATATTTGTGACCGAGAAAAAGTAAGGGATCAAAATTGCAAATAAGCCTTAGATATAAAAACATGAGAGTAGTTGTAAGGGAAATAAAAGTGTATACGAGATGATTTTATTTTAATAATAGTGTATTTAATACATTGTCCTTAAAATATTGTGTTGGATGAGTGATAAGACTAGACGGAATATGATTATGAATGAAGAATTAGAGAGAGTTGTGGTAGCACCTATGGTATAAAAGATGGTAGAAAGTATACTTATGTGGTTTGAGCATGTACCAGATAGACATGTAGATGTGATAATATACGAAGAGTGGCTCAAATGAAAGATAGTCAAATCAAAAGAGACACATGAAGACTTAGAAAAACTAAAAGAATATTTTTAGAAATTTTGTAGAGGCTAACGAGTTTGATACAAGTATGGTTTATAAGATAAATGACATCTGAACAACTATTTTTAAACAACTTTTATGACAACTCTCTCTCATTCTCTCTCATACTTTAACTGTATTTTATTATTTCTCTTCATTTTTCTCTCTCTAATGTTATTGTCTAGCAAAAAGAGAAGAAAAAATTTGTCACTAAAAGTTGTTTAAAATTGGTTGTTAAAATATCATTTCTCAATTACTCCATGGATCCTAAAATAATTGAGCATTTTATAAAAAAAATTGTCCCAAATATGATTCATTTCATTTCTTTAATATAATATTAATTATTTTTTTCAATTATACATTTTAATTAATATTAATTTCATTATTTCAAATTGAATATTATTCATTGTAAACTGTTTTTTTTTATTTCTCTTTTTCGATTACGTACTTTTTTATTATGGATAAATGATCAAATTATTCAATTATTTTAGAACAATCGCATTTACCAGAATAAAACTTGATTGTTATTGTCTTTGATTAGTGTCTTTAGCATGACCCTTAAAATTTAAGAGTAGTGATATATGTACATTCATTTAAAAACAACTCTGTTTTCCTCTTTTTTTATTGGTTAAAAATAATAGAAAGAGAAAAGGAAAGAGAAAGTAAAAGAATTTAATGTGATTATGAGAAGAAAAAAAATTGTTTAAAAGTTATCATTGAGGTTGTGTTTGGTTGCGAGAAGAAAGTGAGAAGAGAGAAATAGGTGAGAGAGTATGAGAAGAGAGAAATAGATGAGAAATAGAATGAATTAGATGTATTGTTTGGTATGGGAGAGAGATGATAGAAATTGAATAGAAAGAAGTGTTGATTGTTTATAAAAGTACTAAAATACCCTTCGTTTTCTTTAGATTTCAAAAATATTTATAAAAAGAAAAACAACAAATCCATCGATGTGTTGATTGCACTTCTACCGCCACTGTTGAGGCATACACGCCAATTCAATCTCTAATTCTCAAATCAAGTATATATTTTATTTAATTAAAAAATCAAATCAGACCCACCTCTCAATTCTCAAGCATCGAAATAATTTATAAACATAATAAGAGTGTGTGGTTGGTCTTCTTCTTCTTAACGGTGTATCAGTGCCCAAACAATTCCCTGTAGTGCTGTGAACCGAGAGAGCTTTAGAATAATATGTCATTCATATGAAGAAGGCAAGAGTAGAAAAGGAAATAAATTGAAAATTAGAGTTTCTCTCATCTTTCTTCTCAGTTTTGAGGAGAAGATAAAAATTGTGGGACCCACGCCAAATAAGCTTCTCTCCCTATTTCTTTGGTCTCACAAACAGGAGAAGTATGACATTTCTCTCCTAAATAGTTGTATAAGTATCATTCTTTCAAGACAAATGTTAATTTGTGTCATCAAGGGCACATGTTAAGAAACTCCTTATAGAAACATACATATTAAAAGTCGTGCAGTTGACTTTTTAAAAATTAAAATATTATGATTTCTAATGCAAAATTACTTTTTTTGGGTTCCTTAACATGTGCTCTTAGGACACAAGTCAACCTGACCCTTCTTTTAAATTTAATTTAATTTTACATTTTTGGAGTTGAACTCGTGGGGAGCCAAGGAGGTCAGAAACTGAGGTTGACAAAACAATGAGACACGAAACAGGCTCGTCGGTAATAAACAAGTGGCAGCCTCGTAAACAGCTATTATGGATTCTAGTGAGGTCAGTAAGCTTATTGTTCTCCTTCAATAAAAGCTGTCATGTTTGGTGAGGATGCAACATGATATGCATCTTGTCAGCCAAAGATATTTCTTTAGTGAAAACCGTACTACGAAAACTAATTTATCTTTATAAAAAATTGTGGACAAAGTCAGTTTCGTCAACGTTGTAGATCAAAAAACATATGTTCCAATCACTTCGATATTTTTTGTCTTATACATTCTTTGATAATTAATGTAAATAAGATTTCACTTTTTAGACACATTGAAAACTTAATGTATCTAGTTTTTATCACAGACTAAATATATTAATTATTCAACGTATTTAAAAAGTGAAATTTTGCTTATTATAATTACTAGAGTTGTCTTCATTTTGGTGGTTGAAAGTTTATAATGTCAATCTTGGTTTAAACTTTGATGCGTGGTGGTCAAACCATTTTGATAGCATGGACATCGACTTAGTATTTTTGTTTCAATGTTTTTGGTTTCTTTTTGACCGTATACTTTAGAGGTTATTTCTGGCACACCTTATGTTGGTAATGACTCTTAGTTGGTATTAATATAATTCATTTTTACCTGTTCAAAAAAAAAAAAAAGACTAGCGGGAGTATATAAGTATTTTACCGTTCTATGTTAATAACGTAATTATGGTAAAATTGTTTTATGTTTCTTTTTTAGCATTGACCTTTCGTTTTTCAGAGAAAATGCGTTCTAATAATTTGGAGTTCGACCGTGAAGTAAGTATAGTCTGACAAAAATTTGTTTTATGTAAAAATCGAACTCAGAATCTTTAAAACGATTCGTCTTTGATGAAACACATTTATCACCGACATTCAATTGATTGATTTCTTTTACATTTTTAATGATATCGAATATGTAGTTGTATTTAATTTAGTATATCCTATTAGTTTTTTTGTTAAAAGGCAAGGAGAAGAGAAACAAACAAAAAAAGAAAGGGAAAAAAACACACAAAAAGAACTACTCTCTAGAAAAGTAAGTTTCAACTTCGTCCATCCTCCTTCAAAAAAAAACTTCATTCCATCCTAAGTAGGTGCAAAAGGTCTTCTTGAGGGAGGCGTGGTGAAGCAGCTCAATATTTGAAGAGGCTTCAAGCTTGGTCATAAAATACGTACATTGATTACTCTCTCTAAGAGTGCGGTAGATAGTTACATTATTTTGTTTAATCAAATCATTTATATCTTGGATCAAGACTGTTAACGAGTGCTTCTGAGATACTCTTTAAGCATTTCAAATTAAGATTTTAAAAATAAAATAAAATAAAATAGTATAATTTCCAATGCATTGAATTCACATTTTTTTTTTATAAAAAGTTACTATCTAAGACCCTTAAAGAGTGCATCAGAGGCACTCGTTAACATTTTTCAAACTTAAATAACCTAGCGAGTGACGGCTGACTTGAAAAAACTTGTGCTCTAATTTAAAATTAAATACTTCATCCGTTTCAAAATGAGTGTTATCTAAAAAGTTATTTCAAAATGAATGTCATTTGGAGTTTTCAATGCAATAATAATGTTTTTCTTTTCAATTGTACTTTTCAATTAATACTATATACGCTACTTTCAAAGTATTACTTTCTTTAATGAAAAATAAACCACCAGTAATTGATTATAATAATTTGATAAAATAACATCTTTTTTTAATTAATACATTTCTTAATATGTGTGTAAAAATATTAAACGACTTTCATTTTGAAACGAAGGAAATATTAAATAAATATACGACTGTTAACCCTTTTTTGACAAAAATAAATGATATTCATTCATTCAAATTGATAGAGTACATCGATACAATGCAAATTCGCTAAAAACAAAAAGGATGAGTTTGCGAACAAGCTCACAACATCCATGTTAATAGCATAAAACGACAAAGTACAAAAGCCTACACTTATGACTATATTCAAGTCTCTGGAATACCCATGTCTTCGGATCTGCAACGTTGATGACGCCAAAGTCATTTATTGGATCTGCACTGGAACTAAGCTGATCTGACAATCTGAACCGAACAAATACCTGAACAAAACAAGAAAGACAACAAACATCGCACAAAGATGACGAACAATACAATATCGCACTAAGACGACAAAATCACGAAAGAGAAAACAAAATAGATGTGAAAATCACATATTCCATAATTAACACCTAGCATATGAGATCCACAGTTTGAATTACGATTAATTTTGATAAATTCAAAGTTAACGGAGTCCAACTCCAACCTAATTTCAAAAGTACATGTCATAATAAAAAAAATTGTGAAAGGATCCAGCTTTACTATAGGCGAGAATTTCGGTTGCCTTTCAAACAGACGATGCCATGCCACGCATCGAATAAGGGTTTTTTATTCTTCTTCTCAAAATATACTTGTTATTACTTAACCGACACTATCCTATTTACATTTTTCTTCATTTTCAAGATTTTTATTTAAGGAGTGTTATTTAAACAACGATTTTTGTTCAAATATTATTACTCTTTTTACTTTAATTTTTATATAGAAAAATTGTATTTATACAATCATTTTTAGACAACTAACGTGACATTTTTATTTTCATACTCCATCATTTTTTTTTCTATTATTTTAATGACAAATTTTAGGGTCCGTTTGTTACAGATTAAAATAAAAATGATTTTGACATAAAATAATTTAAAGATTTTATGAAAAATCAGAATCTATTTTGCATTTGTTTGCCGTAATAAAAATCACTTTTTTTAAACAAATAATATAGTTTGTTTGAATACAACTATATAAAAGAGATTTTTTTTTTACAAAATTAATCCAATCTTTTAAACACTATTTTAAAAATTCAACAAAAGTTTACATTAAAGAAGGGAAAATAAAAGGAGAAGATGAAAATTTTACGAAAAATGTAGTTTTTAAAGATATTTTTTTATCGTAATCATAACAATGTTTCTTTTATATAACATGTAATTTATACATTTATGTTATGATGTTACTAATTACTATTAGAATAAACAATAAATGATCATTATTTCATCTTAATATTATATGCAGGCAAACTAAAATATGTTGAGTTCAAAAATAATTTTGTTATATGCCTTGTCAATATTTTGTTTATAAATCAATATATCAATAATTTTCACTAATATTTAATTTTTAATTAAAATTATACAAACAAACATAATACAATAATCACATGCATAACACAGTAGAAAGAACGACAGACGATCGCTCGTGTCCGTCTTTCCGTTAGTAGTTATAATAATTATTCAAATAATACAACTTTTTTGAATGTGTGAGATACTGTGTTTCTTTTTATTTTGTGATAATTGTTGCGGAGAACGGGTGAAAGGTTGTGGAGAATGGATATAGTTCACCCAAAAACAAAACAAATGTGGAATACGCAATACAAGTAGTAGTCAAAAGAGACAAAAATAAAATTAGAATAAGTGATTTACGGCCACAAATACGTGGATCTGAGATTACGACAACCCATAACAGTAACGTCCGTTTGAAAAAGATTAAAAAAATTAGGTAGAAATTGTCAAAAACCAAAAAAATATCTCATGTCTAAAAATAAAAAAGAATAAAAAAAGACAAGAAAGTAAAACAAAGAATCCAACAACAGCGCTCCTTCATCGGTGGGACCACTCCAAAAATTCCAAACCTCAAAAAGAAAGAAAAAGAATTAATGATTTTTTAGGAAAACCAACCACATGATTCCTGCAACGTAGGTGGGGCCCACACCCACGGACTTCAAACCACATTCAGATTTAGTTTAATTGCTATTATCGACATCATAAAAAATCTTGCCTCATTGCCCCGCAATAATGACAGCGGATCCCACAGACAAAATTAACCAAATTATTTTAATATTGTCAATTATTTATTATCCTATCTTAATCATTAAACTAAATTGCATTTTTGGTCCTTTAACTATTTAGGTAACATTGTTTTAGTCATTTAATTAAAATTTGATTAATTTTGATCCATTGACTTTTCTTTTTTATATATTTTGGTTCTTTCCGCTAGTTTTAATTCAAAAATGTTAAGCTTTTTTGATCTTTTTCTCCTCTTTTTCATCTTCATATCATCTCCGTCAACCTTCAACAACAAAAATCCCAGAAAAATTCAAAAATAAAATGAAGAAAACTTAACTTTTTTGAATTAAAACTAACAAAAACAATCGAAATGTGTAACAGAGAGAAGTTAAGTGACCAAAATAAATCGAATTTTAATTAAGGGACCAAAGTGATGCTACCTAAATAGGTAAGAGACCACAAATGCAATTAAGCCTAATCGTTTTTATTAAGACTTATTATTGGGTGAAGATCCTCTCCATTTCCTAAATAAATGGAGATTGTCAATTACTATAGTTTTGAAGTAAATATATGATATAAATGCACATATTTCAAGAATTGAAAACATTAATGCCACATATTTACTTCAAAACTATAGTAATTGACAATCTCCATTTATTTAGGAAATGAAGAGGATATTCACCCCTTATTATCTGAAATAGATGATAATCGATGAGTCAACATTCTCTCAATTTATTAGTCTCTCCATTTCTTTCATTTGCAGAGATAAAGACATAAAAAAGTTTGAAAAAAGTCAAAAATAATTAATGATGGTGAGACCCACTTAATAGTAGGATTTACTTTCTATTTTATGCGTTTATCTCTCAAAATTGCATTTTCGATTTATTTTGCTAAATGGATAGGATCCTAACTCGGTAATGGATCTATTTCAATTCAATTTGAAGAGTTAATATCCTCTTCATTTATAAAAATAAATGAAAAATGCAATTTGAAGAGATATATATACAAAAAATAGGTGACGGGTCCTATCATTAAATAGATCCCACCATCATTAATTATTTTTTTACTTTTATGTGTTTTTATCTCTCTAAATAGAGAAAATGGAGAGGGAAATAAATAGAGAGGATTTTGACTCCAATTTGAAGTTTGACTAAATATTTGATACATGTGATGTTAAAATGGTTTTTTAATGTCTTCAAATTTTAAATTGTTTTTTATTGTACATTTTGTTAGTCAAAATAATCTCTAACATTATAATATTTTTTTAATATTCTCATATTGATCCATCAATATACTTCATTTGTTTTTAAATATAAGCAAAATTGACTTTTTAGGTTCATTCAATTAATGATACTCCCTCCGTCCCATAATATCTGAGTCATTTCACTTTTCAATACAATGTTAATTACTTTTTTCCCTTTATAACTCTAATTAATATTACTTTCATCATTCTCAATTCAATATGTTTCTCTTTACATTTATAATAGTGGAGAATGCACAAATACTTAACAGGTGCATTTAAAATTATTTTTCTCTTTCCTTCATTTATACATTTTTCTTAGTACCTGTAAAATGAGTTTTTGGCTCAGTTAATCCGAGACGGAGGGAGTATATGTGGTCCATAATATAAACCACATACATCATTAATTGAATGAACCTAAAAAGTCAATTTTGCTTATATTTAAAAACGGAGGGAGTACTTACTTATTATCGTTTAAGAGACTACTTTGACCAACAAAGTGTTAGATTATAAACTATTTAAAAAATTGAAGAGTCTTGTTAACGAGTGCCTCCGGGGCACTCTTTAAGCATCCCAAATTTAGTAATTATTCTCTTAAAAAGTCAGTTACTACAATTTCCAATGCATTCAATGCACAACTTTTCATTAAAAACTTACCATTTAAAGTGTTTAAAAAGTGTTCCGGAGACACTCGTTAACATTTCTCAAATTTTAATACATTGATGGACTATTATATGTGTTGTTTGTTGTAGTTATACGAGGAACAGGATAATTTCATCACAACACAAATATGATTTGTGAACATTTGAAATACTTCACTTTTTTTTTTTTAAAGAGAAATACTTTTCACTTTAGCGATCAAAACTTTATCTCTTAAAATGAATAAATGAAAATATGAAGTTTAAACTCTAGCCAGTGCATATTGTATTGTCCACTAAAATGAATGATATTAATCACTTGTTTAACATATATTTTTATTAACTACTGCTTTGTTGTTGGAAATTCAATATCCGATGTAATGATCTACTAATTTGAGAAACCGATCCCACACATTAGTGAGGGACTCATTTAAAGGCAAAGCAAACTTTGTAAGAACTAATTTACAAAGTTTGCATTATGAGGTTTAACATTAGATATTAAAATGAGCGGAGTTCAAATTAACATAACACATAGATACAATACAAATTCGCTAAAAACGAAAAGATTAATTTGTGAACAAACTCACAACATTAATGTCAATGACATAAATGACAAAGTATATAAGCTTACAAATATGACTATAACATTGACGACATCAAAGCCATTGATTGAATCTTCACCGAATCAAAGTTGATATGTTAGTCAGAATCTAACAAACATTGTAACAAAACAGGAAAGACAAACAATGTTGCACAAAAATAACGAACAAACATTGTCGCACTAAAACGATACAATCACAAAACAAAAAACTAAATATATATGAAAATCACCTATTCAAATAAAGGAGAAGTAAGAAACAATTTATATGGATATTTCCAATCAAAAGTGGATTTTGAATCAACTTTTTTTTACGCGCAATAAAAGAAACTAAGATCGTAAATGACGGTTCACATAAAGGAGAGTACCAGAGATAGAGATACTAGAGATAGAGATGTGCTTTAATAAAATTAATATTTTTTCCTCTCAACGTATACAAATATACTACTAGTTTAAAACAATAGATTTTTTTTATCAAATAGTTTAGTTGCTAAAATTGACGAATAAAAATTCTAATAATTATGCATTTATTTATTTTATTATTATGGGATGCCTTTATTTTTGGGTCTTGTTAAGCAACTAAAAATGAAAAGAAAAGACAAAATTAACTTTAAAAACAATACTTTTTTAAGTTTCGAAAAGTGAATACACAATCTCCAAGAAAATATTTTCTTTTATAATTTCTTAAGTAGCGCCTTTCGTTATGATTATTATGCATGTTGATGTAAATTAATTTTAAACATCAAATTACCACTAAATTGTATTTTGCAACGGTTTTTCTAGAAATAACCGGGAAAATTGTTGTTCACACGTTTGAGAAGGCTGAGAAACACATGTAAAATACCAAATTTCCCCTCGACAGTTAATTGCCGAGGAAAACCTCGGTAGTTAACTGCCGAGAAAAATGCCTCATCAGATGAAACAACCATCTGCTCCCCCTACACACAATTTCATCATCAACTTTCTTTCCTCTTCCATCCAATCCCCAAATCCAATATTTTTTTTCATCCAATCTTGCTCCAAAATCATTGAAACATCAAGCATAGGAGGTATCAACACACTTTTGACGTAAAAAAAGAGGTATTGAGCATTTTAATCAGTTGATTTTTTGCATTTGTTATGGGTTTTTACGTCAGTTACGTAGAACTTTGTCATGGGAAACCTCAGAAGTTAACTGCCGAGGATTACTTGTGAAAAAAATTTCACAGCGAAAAAAAGGTAGCTACTACCATTTTTTCTATTTTTTTTTGTTTTAATTCATTATGGCATTGATGTTTATGCATAAGTTAGATTGTAAATATCCTTTGCGAAAAAAGGATGGGAAAGAGGTTTCACCTCGCAATGATGTCAAGAAGATAATGAGGGCATGGAAGACTATGGTTGAGCAACCCACTCAAGAGTTATATGCAAATGCATTGGTGGAGTTCCAAGATGAATGTAGTGATTTCCCACTTGTCTTAAATTATGCCATGACTGCCTTGAAAGAAGTGAAGGAGAAAATAGTGAGGGGATGAATAGACCAATTGATGCATCTTTGTTACATAACCACCAACAGGGTAGAATCGGCTCATGCTTTAGTAAAGAAATATCTGGACAACAGTGTGGGTGATTTGGGTACTTGTTGGGAGAAGAAACATGACATGTTGGTGATTCAGTTCACTGCGATACAAACAACCTTTGGTCAGAGCGTTACCGTATTGGAACATAGATTCAAAGATGTCAATTTGTACTCCGGGTTAGGTGGTCATGTGTCTAGATGGGCTTTGGACAACATTGCTTTGGAAGAGTCACGTTGTAGGGAAACATTGTGCATGGACAAAGAAATATGTGGTTGTGTTCAAAGGACTTCTTACGGGCTTCCATGTGCACGCAAAATTGCTACTCAAATCCTTGAAGACAAGCCAATTTTATTGGATGAGATACACCATCATTGACTTAGGTTACGTATGGATGAAGAAAGTAATGAAGATGGTATTTCTATCGAGGATGAGTTGAAGGGTATTCAATAACGTCTCAAGAAACTCCCTTTCCAAATGAAGTTTGAAGTCAAAGAGGTTTTGCGGCAGTTGGCATTTCCTGAAACCACCATGATGTCTACACCACCACGAAAAGTACCAACCAAGGGAACCAAGAAAAAAGTCGACATTGCGAGGTCTAAAGGAAAAATTACATCTATTAGTCGAATCCCTTCTTCGTGGGAGGTTGTTGATTCTCAAAATCCGGATAGTCAACCGTCACTATCACCAACAACTTCATCATTTAAAAGAAAAAGGTGCTCGTCTTGGTAAAACATCACATTCCCCACTTCCACCACCTACTCGTCTTGGTTAAGAGGCCTATTGATTATATGTCACGCTTCATTCTTCCATTTATTGAAAAAGTGGTGGATGTTATAGGCAATGGACATTGTGGATTTCAGGCTATAGCCAAGTTCATGGGATTGACCGAACAAAGTCATATCATGATTCGTACACTTCTTATTCAAGAGTTAAAAGATCATATAAATGATTATGTTGAAGTATTTGCGGGTGAGGATCGTTGTAACTACATTTTAAATGGCTTACATCCTCACGCAAATATGGAAGGTTGTGCACATCTTGTTGATAAGTGGTTCACTGTTCCAGACATGGGACACATTGTTGCTAATTATTACAAAATGTGTGTGATCGTGTTGACGTCTCTTGAAAAATCGGAATCTTTTTTCCCACTAAGAAGGCCACCACCGCCAGCAAAGCAAAATACTCCTATAATTTGCCTTGGGGTAATTCTGAATCATTCTGTGCTTATTTATTTGAAGAATGGTTGTCCACTACCTCCATCATCTATAGAGTGGCACAATCACAAGAAAGAAGATGCGCTAACTTGGGAAGATGACTATTTGGATCAACATGAGCTGTTCCAAAAGCCCATGGTTATTGAAAGTGGAAACAAACCACCGCAACCACAAAAGGAGTCAAACAAAGCGGCGCCTATTTTGTTGGACACTCCCGAAAAACCAAAGCAAATAATTTGAAGTTATTGCGGAAGACGAGGAAGATTCCATTTCACTTGATCTTCCCCAATCACTTGGTCTTTAATGAGTGATTTTTTTGTCGATGTTAGTCCTTTTTTTGGTAGAAATTACACCGACGTATATTTTAGGGTCGAAATTGTAACGCCAATTTTTTGTGGCCAATATATAAGTAACATTATGTAATTTATATTGAAATATATGATAATATGACTTTTATGTAGTGAAACTAGGTGCAATACTTATTTATTCGTTATTAATGTTTACGCATTTGAT
>Ga0315914_1007514_pt1 | contig 15040 bp, 8 predicted proteins | sample MpolenodulesMG_FD_203920 | JGI IMG/M metagenome (GOLD analysis project Ga0315914, IMG submission 203920) | Medicago polymorpha root nodule microbial communities from Los Angeles, California, United States - elongated nodules | ecosystem: Host-associated > Plants > Roots > Nodule | place: USA... | reverse complement strand
AAAAAATCAGTTAGTACATTGCATGTAGCTGTTACTCCATTGATACTAGTATATGTTTAAATGTAAATACGTATCTTTTTTACAGTTTTTTTTTTTTACAAAAACAAACTTAACTCATTTTATTAATAATAACCGTCTCAATACAAGATGAAATATGATCATGAACGTCTAACATAAAATAATGACGTTTTTGCTAACAAATGGGCAACACTCTTATGTTCACATCGCTAAACTATGTATTTATGTTTAAAACACTTTTTTAAGACACTATAAATTGATATAATTTTTATAAAAGAAGGTGCTATGATAGGAAAATGAAAGGCAACAATAATGTATGATAACGTGCTTTAAGAGAAACACCTTACACCTAAGTTATACTAATTAGCATCTAGGTAGCAAGCATGATCCTTTGTTTAGTCACCTTAAATAAAAAAGTGTTGTAACATGATGATAACACGAGAGAAAAAAGAACTAGTTCAAAGTTTAGGTTGATATAAATAAACAGGTAACCCGTGCTATGTTCTGCTTCAATACAGCAACATCGCTTTCAATATACCTAAGAAAACCACACACACCAATCCTTCCTCACACGTAGGCCATGGAGTTGAGACAGTAACATTGCATTCCACAAAAAGAGGCATACGCATGTTGTAGGGAACTAAATAATGGATTACGTGCACAATCATCATAATAACATATACTACAAATATTATATCATATATACAACTTGTCTATACTGAGATTGAGACCATGATTGTCTGCACTTGGTATATATGTGGTCGTTGGATAGTGATCGAACAATTTTGATTTTAGGTCCCGTATTTTTAATGTTAAAGAAATCAAATTTGCATTAAAATGTAGATCGTTTAATTTAGATCTAATAATGGTTGTATGTGAATGCATGCGTCAAAACATTGACAACAAAAAATCCGATTTGCTGAGATAGACTCATAGAGTTAGACTTTAGTCTTTAGACCTTCTCTTGACACCCATTATTAACTTTCAATAGTAATAATAAATTCCATTATTAAACTTTCAACGGTAATTGATATAGTCCTCCTAGACCTTACTTATGTTTGTCATTCCTATTCCAAATGTTAGAATTAGTTGAAGTTTATTTACTTCTTAAAACGACAAATATTAGTATTGTTGGTTGAAGCATGTTATCAATAATCATAAGCCGGTTATCTTTGTTATGATTACTTACTTTAGTTAGAATATAGTCACTATATAAAGTGTAATTTTTTTTACCATGGTACAAAGTTTCTATCATTATTTAACACGACTAGTATATGTCAAGAGTATGTGAACACACAATGTGTGCTCTCCATTATCAACGGAATTTTCTTCATTGAGAGTCAATGATCGAACCCCTAACCAAATTATTGTCATCAGTAATCAACAGTCTTCTCAATCATTTTTTTGAATTTATTGTCCTCTTTGATTCAAACCATAGGCGTGCTTCTGAATACTTTTTTGTTTAAGAAACAAAAAAGGTGTAGACGGTTGCTTTCCTTTTAACTTCTTCTATCTCCTTAGTCCTTTAAGAGAGCAAATAAATGAAGTGATGCCCCATTGGTGGCATTGCCTTCTAGTTACTACTCTCTCTGGTACCTTTCACTATTCTTTTTTAAGATAGCCACACTACATAATACACAGAAAGTAAATAGCTAGAAAGTGATAGAAAATGAGTTCATCATCAGGCTCAGGTCAGAGCAGTGGCCATGATCTCTCTTTCAAGATCTTGTTGATTGGTGATTCTGGTGTTGGAAAAAGTTGTTTACTTGTCACTTTCATTTCCAGTTCATCTGTTGAAGATCTTTCACCTACCATTGGTATTTACAACTCTCTCATTTCTATTAAATTATTGGTGTCTGCCTCTTTGATTCTTGATCTAGCTATTGTTTATAATCACACTGTTCAATTCAAATTCTAAATGTTAAAATAAATTTGCCATTGTTTAACTGCTCTAATTGCTTTGCTCCTTTTATATATGTCATTGGATTGTAATTAACAAACTATTCAATTTATGCACTCATTTCTTGTTAGCTCTTATCTCAGTGGTAACTGGTAAGAGTTTGATCTTGTAATCTAAAGAGATACGACGGTTGTATAATGATCATTAATATCACTTTAGTTGATAATAATTTTCGCCTTCTCTAATTTTATTTTATTTTAAAATGCTCTCATTCCTTAACTATGTTGCTTTTATCTGATTTGAGTTTTCATATAATCTAATGTTGTTTCTATGATCCGCAGGTGTTGATTTTAAGATCAAAACGCTCACGGTAGGTGGGAAAAGATTAAAACTCACAATTTGGGACACAGGTATATACTATCTTGTGTTTCCCCTTCATGAAATTAGACTGTTCTTCAATCTTATCAGCATGTGATTCGTAGAGTTTTCTGTTGAATTATTTGTTAATTTACCAAAATGACTAATTTAAATTAAGATGTAAGTTGACTGATAAAATAGCATTGGATCTATTGCAGCTGGGCAGGAAAGGTTCCGGACTCTAACAAGTTCTTACTATAGAGGAGCACAAGGAATCATTCTTGGTATGCTAATGTGGTTTATGTACATATAGATATCTGTTACATTGTTCTTCCTGAGAAATTGTGGCTTTGATCTTATCTATATTTATCTTCGGACTAAAGATGGCCTTGTTGTGAAACCATAATTTAGTAATAGTTGAACACTTGAACTAGATATAAGACACTTTTTCTAATGTTAATGATTTCTATTTATAGAACGCTTTGTTTTCTTATCTTCTAGTTTATGATGTCACAAGGAGAGAAACCTTTACAAACTTGTCAGAAGTGTGGTCTAAGGAATTGGAACTCTATTCAACTAATCAGGAGTGCGTGAAGATGCTAGTTGGAAATAAAGTTGACAAAGTAAGTTTTATGTTCTAATTAGTAAAATTCTCGCATAAGATTGCACGAATGTGTGAAAAATGACAAGAAATAGATATGTCAAATTCTTCCATGTTTCATTACCAGAAGACTTTTCTTATAATAGATAGATAGATCATCAAGAAAGTACTGGGTCTGAGTTTATGATTACCATAGAGAATGGATTTTTTTTATTGGATTGGTAGGAAATTGTCTTGGATATTTTTTTATTGGAAATTGTGGTTTTGATCTTACCCACGTCTAGAAAATAAAATAACATTTAAGTTTTGTGTTCCAAGTCTATTTCACCATTAGTTAGAATTAATGACAATGAGTCAATGCCCACATTATGAGAAAATCAAGACATTCTCATGATTCCAAAATAATAAATTCAATTCTAACCTATTGTAAGTATGCTTTAGGTGTGGACCAACTTAGAAGACCTTGTCTTTTGTATGGTTTGTATATATTAACATGTTAATACTGATCAGAGTCTCACAGTTGATGTAATATGGCCTAAACGTTTTTATAAGTGGAAGACATTTCTCACATTACAGGCCGGTTTTGTAGGGTGGAGTTAGGCTCAGTCTTAATTTTAAGATGGTATTAGAGTCTATGAAATATTTGTCGGGCCCACCTGTAATATTTTTTTTTTTGTTTTGGAAATACAAATGTTAGTTGTTATTTTGTTAGTAGGGCGGGTTGAATTCATGACCTCCTTATCATTGCAACTCCTATGTTCTTCCCCAAAACTACAAGCCACCTTATCACTCCCTTGGACTATCCGTTATTGAGCTACTCGGGTCAAACTCCAAATGTCTAGTTTTGAGCGTGAGGGGGTGCGTTGAAAGTCCCATGTTTGATGTGATACGACCTAAAAGAGTATTTTTCAAGTAGGAGGTATCCCTTACTTACAATAACATTGCTTCACACTTTTCTGCCACCATCACCGTGATATTCTGATGACATCCATCAAAATCCTGGATCCTCGCATTACCATTCAGAATGAATGAAATAAGATCTACATTTGTATGTGGCGTGCTTGTAATATTAAAACTTGCATTTCAGTGAATATGTAAAGTATTACACTGCCATTTAGAGGCACTATCATTTGTCTAAGCAACCAACTTGCCACACTTGGACATATGATTTACAGTTCTACTGGACATTCTGAAACCATAGAAGAACCTTGTGGAGATAGATGAGTTTTTGTATTAGGACCTCATTTAGCATAAATGTCAGTTACCAATGCAGATAGCAATAGCATAGGTTCAGATCATGAACATCTTACAATGTGAGATTTTCACATGATTGGTGGCTCTGGCTGTCCACTGATATCTGCTAGGGTTTATTACTCAGGATTCTGAAAGGGCTGTGAGCAGAGAAGAGGGCTTAGCCCTTGCAAAAGAATTGGGTTGTTTGCTTCTTGAATGTAGTGCTAAAACTCGAGAAAATGTGGAGAAGTGCTTTGAAGAACTTGCTCTAAAGGTACGACTTTATAAGTTTCCTTTAATGATGTTTCTATCTTGTGCATATTGTTCCAATTAACTGACATTAGGCATTATACTTAACTTATTTAGTTGGTAGTTTTCTTTGTAAATCAGTTACCAATTCTGTTATATGTTCCTTGGATCATTTCTCTATGTATATTCTATATATCCTAAGTATATAGTTTTTCAATTCATTCATCATCCATTCAATATAAATGAAGAATTCAGAGGAATTTGCTCTTCTCTCACGCCCTGTGAGTTCTTACTTTGATAGCAGGGTGACAAATTACCCTAAGCTTAAATATTGGTTCTAAAAATATAACACCTCAAGTCAGAAATCTGCATACAGAAGTATATGACGTGTTTTTGTATGATATATTGACTGGACGTTGATGCACAGGCATCTAATAAGAAGCTTACATATTGGTTTTGTATAAAAACTGGTTTTAAGAAGTGCTTATCTACTATTCTACGGATTTTGTTAAGTTAGTATTTTTCTCCTTGCCAAGACTTGACCCCTGGATCTTTAACTTCTCAATTCATTTAATCCCGTAGCTCAAACCAGTTGAGCTACCCAACCCCTGTGGTAAACTATCAACTTGGTCCCTGAACTATAGAAATACAATAAGTAGTCCATAAAACAAAGGTTTTGATATTTATTTATTTTTATATCAAATTATGACTTAATAGTAGAACACCGTTTTTTAGATAATGGAAGCTCCTAGTCTATTGGAAGAAGGATCAGCAGCAACAAAAAGGAATGTCTTAAAACAGAAACAAGAACCACAGTCATCCCAAAGTGGAGGCTGTTGCTCTTAAATTTCTGCATTGTGAACGTGTTGAACAAAAATCCTGTATATGTGAGTTTCTTCCCTGGTTTGTTACTGCTGCTAGTGTCCTTTGGTTGCTCAACTACTTGAATGACGAAATTGGCAACAATGACGCTTATTAGGTTGTGTAAATTTGTTTGCCTATGAATGATGTATCTTTTGTTTGCTGCTCCCAAGTCAATCTGATAATCATACTTGCACAATTATGTTTACTCACAAACTTGTACAAACTATGATATATAACATGTCTTTGTTTAAAGATTACAGGGCATGCCCCACTTAAATTTTTCATTCATTTGAAAACTTAAATACGGCCGCATCAGTAGTTTGTACTTTGTAATATGAAGTAAGATTAGTCATTAAACTCTTAAGATGATGCTGCCATGAATATATTATTCTCGTTGTTGTTACATTCAAGTATCCAACCACTATAATCTTAAGAGAAATGTTTTAATTGATAGTGAAATAGTGCAATACTTGCTCTTCTGTAATAAGCTATATGAAACAATAAAGAATAGCATCATGTCCAAGTTCAAAACATTAAGTTTCATGTCATAGTGGTCAAAATGCTTCAAACGGGTGAAAACTAAACAAGGAGTTTGATGTCCAAGTTCAAAACAATATTTACTGGTGTCTTATGATTCTGTTGAGTTTCATGTCTTCCACCACCATTTATCACATCATGATGAGTACTCATTGTTTCAATAAAGTTTCTTAGAGAAGTTTTATGCCTTCTCATATGTCCCCCTAAAGCTAGCTTGTCCAGATATAAACTCAGACCCACATATACAACACCTGTGAACTTTAGATTTAAAATTATTGGTAGCAGTCATGTTGGTCCTGCTGCTGCTTAATAATTGTAAAGTAAGAGCGGTGTTTGTGTTTGTAGGGGTCATATTTATGATGATCACTCACTTTGTTCACAAAAGTAGTTATAGGTTATAACTGCCTTTTGTTGATTTCTTGCTTGGTGCCAACAGTATTTTTTGGGTCAAGATCCTCACTATTCAATGTACACTTCCATTTGGAAAAAGATATACTCGTAGAATTAAATAATATTATTTTTAAAATATTATTGTTTTATTTCAAAATTTTATCTCTTTTCAAATAAAAGTGTTCATTGGATTGGAGAGATTATTAACCTGCAATTGGTTCTCTTGATTGATCTTGCATATGTATCTATTAATTTTCTTATAAAAAAAAAAAATGGAATTAATTAAGAGTAGAAATTCAGGTAAAGGAGTTAGAGATCGACGGGAGCAATAAAAATGATACAGTACTTCTTTTCCCTTATATTTATTTATATTTACATTACATACTTGATGATGTTGTGTGTTCCAGAGATTCTTAGCGTAATTAATAATCCTTAATGACTTCTTTTGAACGGGATTTTTTGAGAGCACGTAAAGAAAAGGATATTCAGTCTACGCATAATCTTTAATGAAACTCTTCTCTACATTATTGCATGTTGATTTAGTTATAGTCAATATCATACATTACCATGTTATGTTACTTGAACCTAAAATACAAGACAGAAAACTGTAAGTGTGGTCGATATGGTCACAAGACCAAATCAATAGTGTTTAGACACACATATAAAAAGATGGTCCTTAAAATATTTAAGCATTTTTTTTTACCATTTCCTCTTTACTATTAAAAAATATTTCTTTATGTACGTGTGACCATACACTTTTTATTTGATCATGTGACCATATTAGAATTTCTCAATCAATATAGTCGATACTATAGAATACCATGCATATTTGCGGACTCCATTTTAAAATAAAATATTTTGATCCAATTATGTCACACCACTACGTGCAAATGTCCGTGTTCATACTTAAAACATTCACCTTTACTCTTCCTTCTTTTCCGTGTTTTTCGAGAATTCAGGGATAGAAGGAAAAAATTCGTCGAAAAAATGTGCCCAGTAAAAAATTATACACACATGACATGACACAAATGATTTTTTTTTTTTAGGTGACATGCATAAAAAGATTTGAAAATTGCTCTTCAGACACCTTGAATTGTTTACAAGATCTCAAACTTTCAAAACTATCTCCACCTCAAATTATGAATTGTTCAACAGTAAACGATAGTTGTAGACCGTTCATGACTTTTTAAATATGTTAAACGACTAATCAATCTAAACAATTCTACCTGTCGTTTGGTCATACATGTAGGGACTTGTACAAACATGAGGTGTGACATTTTAGATCGGTTAATCGTATAACCGATTTGAAAAGTGACGTCAACATGTGCTTGCAAGTAATCCAAAGTGCCTAAAGAGCAATTTTCAAAATATTTAAATTAGCCCAATATAGATTTTAGTTAGCCAACAAAGAAAGAATATATGAAAATAAAACTCAAAGAGAAATCACACAAATTGACGGACCTTCATCTACGACCATATGAGTTCTTTCAAAATAAAACTCTACGACTATAGGAGTGTGAAATTTGTTGTTGACACGTTAAAGAAGGCTGAAAAACACCAGTAAAAGATGTAAATGCCCCTGCGGCAGTTAACTGCCGAAGAAAACTTCGGCACTACCGCCGGTTCCATTAACAGTTAACTGCCGATGCGTTCTTTATACAGAAACAGAAGCACCAGTTTCATATCAGTTCCTTCATTCTTCATAATTTGTTCAACTTCTCTCCAATTCTCACCAAATCCATTTTCACAATTTGCAACCCAATCATCCCCACATTATCACGAGTAAGTAGTATTAATTATTGTAATCATAATATTAGTTTGTTTAGGTTTTTTTTTAAAAAATTGAGTAGTTTGCATGTGGTTAGAGTCGATGTTGAAATTGAACTTCTGGTAGATTGCATGTGTTTTTAAGATGAATGTAGTTATTGTAATTGATGTTTGAAGGATTTTTAAGTATAATGTGGTTTTGAATGGTGCCAAATGAACACAATTTGAATATGTTTGATACTTTGCACACAAAGTGTTTGACAAAATGCCCAGGATTTTGAGGAGATTTTCTGGTATTCGGACTGGATTATGTGCGGTGTTAGGAAGGTTTATCATCACTTGCCTGAGAGATTTAGGCGGCAGTACGAATACGTGCAGAACGTCCCTAGACATGCAACAGATGTTGTTTAGCTGCGAGCGACTCAGATTGTGCAGACTTTCATTGACTTTCGCACTCACACGGTTAAGGAGCCCGATTAGGAACAGCCGACAGGAGAGGCGACATGGCAGATGGAGGATGGCTATATACTATGGTACACCAGAGTGTCTCACCCTTAGATTTTGCCACTTATTTTGGATCACCTCCGAGGCCAGCAAATGAGGAGTAGATCATTGCACATCAGTGGGAGCAGTACGAGGCGAGAGGCTCAACTGGTACTTATGCCATGATTAGTGGCGTTGTTGTCTATGCTGATGAGCAGTTAGGTCAGGAGGTGATGAGCCATGAGCAATGGTCTGCGTCCATGCGCCATGTAAGGGAGCAGATCACACCGATATTTACCAGGAGGCAAGCCCGGAGGCCAAGGAGGCAGCATGACGAGCAGGAGCAGCAGCAGGGGTAGTGTTATGTTGTTAGTTTTAGGAGTTGTTCGTTTTGGGCTTTGTTAGCTTCATTTTCAGACTTTGATGACTTTTGTTCGTATTTGGTTGACATTTTGTATTTTAACTGGTGTTGGTACATTTTTATTTCATCGTGGTAATTTGCGTTTATTTTGAATCAAATGTTGATGATTTATTATTGTTGTTGATGTGAAAATATTTAAATAGGTTGTGTTATGTGTTTAAAACACATAACAGGTCCAGAAAAATGAAGCTTCTGCCAATGCAGAGGCATCATGACACATCGGCAGTTAACTGTTGAGGGGTATTTTGGTCATTTAATGGTGTGTTTCAGCCTAAACACAAAGAGTAACAACAATTTTCTAGGAGTGTTGCGTATAGACCAAATGCAACATTAGTTTATAACTTTGAAGCCCAGATACGTGATACGGGTGGGGTACAATACGGTACAGGTTCGCGGATACGCGAAATTTTTAAAATTTGGTATACTATACGGCTAACATATGTTAACAAAAATTTTATACTAAAACCTATATGAATGTAAAATACTTGAAAAAACCACCATTGATTACTCTTCATTATTATATTGTTATAAAAGTCACAATTTTTAAAAAATAATACATGTGACCAAAATAAAAATAAAAATCGTGTTTTCGTATAAAATTGAATCATATACATTGCCAATGAATTTTCACAACATTGTCTCACTTTTTTATAAATTCAATCATATACGTATATTTGAAGTATCTTATAAGTATCTTCGTGTATTTGTGGAGTATTTTATAAGCATCCGATCATATATTTTTTAAAATTAAATAATTAATTTTGATACTTCGTGGATACGTATCCATAATTATCCATGAAGTATCGATTTCTAATACGTATCTGATACATGCAGGTCTTCATTTTGAAGTATCCAAGCTTCGTATATTTATAACATAGCATAGTTGCGTATAGACCAAATGCAACACTAGTATTACTTTATGTCCCTAAATATTACTGTTGCCCAAAAATCTGTGTCTAGGATTGACCTCAGATATATTTAAACAAAGATAATGATCCTCACGACCTGCTAAAAAGGGAGAAGAATACAATACATGAGTCATGAGCTATTTGCACCGTTTCATTTACCTAACCACAACTATTCTCAAAATTGATTTGAGAGGTATGCATTTGTAAGCATCAACTCAATTATAATCAAATCATTTTTAAAAATTAAGTTATTATGACGTTTTAAAATACACTACTAACATTTTCTATGTAAAAGAATTCTATTCACACATAGTGTTTGACCAAAAATCATAAGTAATTTACCAATATAATCTCATCGGCAGTTAATTGCCGTTAAATTTTAACCGGCAACAGTTAATTGTCGATGGACATTTACACTTTTTTCTCGTATGTTTCAGCCTTGTTAGAAGTGTATATAACAATTTTCTTTCTTTATTGTGAAAAATTAGGCCCAACGGGTGCCAAAAGCTCCCCAAAGTAAAAATAAATAGATTAATATACAAAAACAAGAATTCGGTGATTAATTTGATTATAACATTTTTTTTTAAAGAAAATGTAACACTCGCACATTTCACTACAAGTCCTATATGTTCCGTCAAAAAAAAAAAAGATATCCCTATATAGATTATAAGAATTTCACTTAACCCTAAAGAGTATATTAAATGAATTGTTAAAAGTGTTTTGATAATGTTCATCTATAATAGAATGACCTAGTTGAGTCTAGTGAAATGAACTAAATTCTAATAGAATAAACTAAAATCAATCAAAATAATGATCAAATCTTAGTTAAAGGAGTTATTCATTCATATTTAGTTTAGTATATCACAAATAGGTCTGGAATATGATTAACTCCTTTCAAAACAATGCAGAAACAAAACGAATAAGACGAAGGGAAAGAAGGCCCACAAATCGGAACAATATCTTGAAAATATGTAGCAGTCTCGACATTGAGCTTTGGTGCTTAAGATTCATAATGTATATGTATGTGTAGCTGTCCTTACCGACCGACCTTTCATCCATGACCATGTTCACGACCATGACATGCGCCCACACTCTGACTCTGATGTGCTAGCTGCTAGTAAGAAAAAAACCTTGTTGCATAGGCTATTACGTGAAACACTTGCATTACCTTTACACCACCATTTTTTAGACATATTTTTCATCCTATAATTTTGCTGTATGTCTGATGAATGATGGAACATGTGTGGCTCAAAATCATCTCCGTCCATAAAAATGGGCCCTAATAACCAGAGATATTTGTATTTTCCTGAAATGAATTGATAGGCTCCATAACTCTCCCTTCATTGAAGACATGTTTCTCCAATTCTTTCACCTTCTCGGTGATATTGCGACTAGTGTATTTACTTATCTAAACACGCCGAAATTGACTTCCTCCGGAGATTTCGCTATCATTAATTAAAATTATGTTGCTGTCGGTAAAATCTTTATTGAGTTTAATGGCCATAGACTTTGTTTTACACTAACTACATGTAACTATTTTTCTTTTTATGTTACACCATCATCATTTTAAAATGAAATGTTAACAAGTATCTCTGAAAAACACTTTAATCATTTTAAATTAAGAAATTATTCTTTAAGAAAATCAAACATTTTAATTTTTATTGCATTGATTATTCATATTTTCATAAAAACTTATCATTTAAGACTCTTAAAGAGCATTTGGAACACTTGTTAGCAAAACTCATTTTAAAATAATAATCATATAAAAGTAGTCTGACATGTCCCCGCGAGTTTAGACAAGTTGGTAGGAACAATGTATAAAATACGTAGGGGATGGGGTTCTAACCGCAGACACCTCACTTACTCACCTTAAAAAAAGTGAATTTCTAACCACCAAGTTATTTGATAAACAAAAGGTAACCTGAAGATAACCATGTGAAATGAAATCCAACAAATAAGGTTATTAGTGAAATTTTTCAAACAAAGAAAGGTTATAAGTGTTGGATCACGAGGGAGAGTTCGGTGGATCATCCATATAAAGTCAAGAGCAACTATAAAAGTGAGTTGAAATCCAAAATTTTAAAGCATTTAGATTATGGATTATCTCACTTATAAAGTGATCAACCTCTTATTTTGTAAACGGTGTGAGACTTCTAACTCACATTTGTTATACAACAAGTTCCTCTGAAGTGTGACGAGTCCTTCAATTCATTATGCTTCCTCTCAAGTGGAAATTTTTTCTTCCACAAACACTTAAGCTTGCATCACCGTTGTCATTATGCATCACCGTTGTCACAGGAACCAACGAGACACACTATATGATCGCCATTGTTAGGAAAAATTTTGATGCAAGGAGTCGGTTAAACCATTGGTTTAGATGCCACCGTTGGGTCATGAGGGGGAGTTACGGAAACATCCACGTCAGGCCAATAGTAACCACACAATTGAGTTGAACATTATCCTTTTACCGAAAACCTTAAGGCAATAGGTATACATGTCTTGTCACTTCTAAAATATTCAATCTCCTCTTTTCTAAACGATGTGGGACTTGCAACTCACACTTGCTACACAACAATAAAAAAAATTGTCGGTATTTTTTGAACATTGAGACCTTCCCTGACTCTAATGAGATCCTAGTTCGAGGAACATTGTATGGGCTTTGAGAGACCTCAAAAGTTGTGGTAGCAAGTTTATGTTATGAGATAGAAGGCAGGTAGTTATGTTAATTATGATGATGTGAATGCAAAGCAACAAGTTATGGTTAGTTAGAATTTATCATTGTCAGGCTGTGCTAAAATCAACTTAGATGGAGTGTGTCAAGGTGGCTTGCGAGCGAGGTGTAGTGGTTTGATTAAAGGAGATGCATGAGAGTGGCTATGTGGTTTTTATAATTTTTTGGGCAAATGTAGTGCAAATGTTGCAGAGTTGTGGGGCGTTTTGGAGAGTTTGAGGTTGGCCCGAAGATATGGATTTAACAAGGTAGAGGTGCATGTGGATTCTAACGTAGTTGTGAGGAGCTTAACTAGAGATGGTGATATTGGAGTTGCAGAGTTCCAGTTAGTTCAAAAATTTCATCAAAGGCTGGAATTAGATTGAGAAGTTAAGGTGTGTTCAACGTGCCGCAAAGCTAACTTTTGTGTGGATACCTTCACAACGATGAGTTGTAGAAGTGGTTTTAATATGATTATTTAGGAGCAACCTCCAATTCATATTAGCGCGTTACTTTTTTTTTATTCTATTGAAATATTACATTTCTGATGTGTTACTTTGTAGTTGTTTTTTGAGTTTAGACCCTCTTTATTTAAAAAAAAAAAATTAAATGGAATCAATAGCTTGCTATGTCCAAGATTATATATTTATTTTTTTATGCTTCGAGGTTCAAATCATATCGCATTCTAATTGAAAAGTATTATGAAGATGTAACAACTTGTAACAATTGTATTTTTTTTTTGTAAGGAATTTTAACAATTGTATTTGTTGCTAAACTATTTATTTTAGTTAAAGTACGTATTACGTGTACAAGTATATGTACGTTGTATGAAACATGTATGTGTACAAATTTGAAGCTGCTACACATGGGGTACACATACGAATATTGTCTACCCTCTAGAATGAGAACGGTGATGAGTACTATAATTACCTCCTTACCCAAACCTTATATATTGTCCTACATATATGATATATATCAACTAATCAACCTCTACAATCAATATTGTGACCGATAGAGTGGAAGCCAAAATTTGTAACAAAAAAAAAAAGAGTGGAAGCCAAAAATATAACTCTCGTTTGATTAACAAGAAAAGTCAAACATTCTATCATTAAGATTTAAAATGTCAATCTGTAACAACTCAATGCATTTTGGGTGATCACTGACAGGTCACTGTATTATAGATCAGGCTGGATTTGCCCAATTAATTCCTAACCAGTTTTCTATCTTATTTTCGTTCTTTTGAGTAAAAAAAACTAATTTGGTTTAAATATGATTTTTAAATGGAATGTATATTTTTTTATTTTATCAAAGTCATTGAAACACATCAGTTTATTATTAAAAATAGTATTTAACATTAAAATAAAAATCATTGAAACACATTCAATAGGTATTTTTACATTAATATATCTTAATATTTTTCATATTGGATGAATGCAGCATTATTCATGATGAGATTAGGTACATAGAGAAGTCTAACACAAAAAATAAACTAAAATTCAATGTACTTTTTAAAACTTCAAAACGAAAATACAACGAGGACGGGGCTAAGATTCTAAAGTTGAATGACTAAAATACAATAAGTCATTTTAACATATGCTTGCGCCATTTTGTCCTTTATGTTTTCCGGCCGGTGGGTATGGGACCCTTTATGTTTTCTTCAGAATAAAAATTTCGTTGTCAACCAAAAATGCAAATCATATAGATTTTTTAGCTTACTCATTTGCAACTTTGTATCCTTGCTATAAAACTGTCTGCTTACAATTTAAGAAGAGCAATGACAATTTGTCTTGTAAAAATAAAAATTGCTATCAAACTTTGGAAACTCATGTTGGAACAAAGAGTGTTTTACAAAGTCACCTCTTAAGTTTTGATGATAACAAGGTATTAAAATTATCAATTAGATATGCTAAACATTTATTCAAGTGTACAAAATCTTAATCAAAGCACTATTCATAAAGGTTCTGATTGAACAAGTCAAAGAGCAAAGGAATTTTTATTGAAACTTAAAGCGTCTGAAAGAAATGCGTCTGAAGAAAGCGCTCCTGAAGACACGTCATCAGAAGCAAAGTCATCAGAAGCAAGGTCATCAGAAGCAAGGTTATCAGAAGCACCTCATCAGAAGCCACTTCACAGAGTTGACAAAATACAGTGTACGAAGTGTACAACCACTAACTCTGCGCATGCCTCTGCAACCACCATCTCTGCAACTTGTCTCTACATCAAGACAAGAATAACAGTAATATTGTTGCAGACGTTGTTCTCTTTCAAATGGAATGGATTTGAAATTAGTTCTTCATAGGACAATTATCAAATCATGCAAAAGATCAATGGTGAAGAATCAAAGCTTCAAGCAAGACAACTTGATGTACCGGCTAGTTCTCAATGTCTCTCAAATCCTCTATAAATAGGGATAAAGACTTGAAGAACAAAAGCATACATACATACGAGAATACAAAAGGTCAATACTCTCTGAGAAAAACGTCGCAAACTTAAACACATCAACAACTTAGAGAATTCTTACAATAGTTCATATCTTAGAATTCTCAAGTGTCTAGAAAAACAGAGTCTGTTCTGTTCGTATTGTTTTGTGAATACCTCTGAT
>Ga0315914_1007513_pt1 | contig 15043 bp, 9 predicted proteins | sample MpolenodulesMG_FD_203920 | JGI IMG/M metagenome (GOLD analysis project Ga0315914, IMG submission 203920) | Medicago polymorpha root nodule microbial communities from Los Angeles, California, United States - elongated nodules | ecosystem: Host-associated > Plants > Roots > Nodule | place: USA... | reverse complement strand
TAGGGTTTCAATTTTATACAATTGGGGAAGAAAGAGCCGTTGGGGAAGAAAAGAGCCATTTGGGAAGAAGGCCAAAACATTTTCTGCAAATCAATCAATTTAATCCTTCGAAATGTTTGTTATTATCGGCCAAATTAGTCCCTGCCTACGTGGCGTCTGACATGTGAGAGGTTAACGGCCACGTCGGCCCGTTAACGCTCCGTTTGAACAGAAGGACTAACTTGATTGATATTTAACAAATTCAGGGACTAAGTTGATATTTCGCATAATTGAGGGACTAAGCTGACCGACGCGTGAAAATTCAGAGACTAAGTTGATGGTTCACTCGTAAAGAAAATTACTCCATGCTTTTTTTTTTTTGAGACAAAAATTACTCCATGCTATTACTCCCACTTTAAAGTGGACAAGACATTTATAGTTCATTATTTATATCTACCAAACAAGAGTACTCTTCATTATCATCATTTCCTACTTTTTCTTTGTTCATGCTGTAACTTTTTAATGCAACAACTCACAGCGACGACTTGAGGTCTTTCAAGTCAAGCTTAAGCTTAATACATCATTATTATTTTTATGATTTTTTACTATACACACGACAAGATAATTACATTTGTGCCTTCCCTTGGTCCTTATTTTGTTGTATGTGCACATACTACTTTTCCTACCTTCACATTTCACAATCACAGCCACAGTCACTCTCAAACTCTACAAACTTTTCAATCTTCCGATCTTCTAATTCTCTTTTTGAAGAATGGCTGAACAAATTCCATTTGGTATTGCTGAAAGCCTCTTTAACAGGTGACTTTATCTATTTTATTTATTTGGTTCAAGTTGAAATAGTTAAACCAACAAATATACAAGCTTGTTTTTGCTGAATATTTTCTCTTCATAGGTTGGCTTCTGCAGCCTTTCGTGAATTTGGACGGATTTATGGAGTTATGGATGAATTGGAAAGACTTAAGAACACAGTTGAATCCATCAAAGCTGTGCTCCTTGATGCTGAAGACAAACAAGAGCAAAGTCATGCCGTGCAAAACTGGGTTAGAAGGCTCAAAGATGTGCTTCTTCCTGCTGATGATTTGATAGATGAATTTCTTATTGAAGATATGATACACAAAAGGGATAAAGCTGATAAGAACAAAGTGACACAGGTATTTCATTCCTTATCTCTAAGCAGAGCTGCTTTTCGCCGTAAAATGGCTCATGAGATTGAAAAAATACAAAAAAGTTTTAATGATGTTGTGAAAGATATGTCTCTGTTGAATCTAAACCCAAATGTTGTGGTGGTTGAGAAAACTAATGATGTAAGGAGGGAAACTTGTTCTTTTGTGTTAGAATCAGATATCATTGGAAGAGAAGATGATAAAAAGAAGATTATAAGCTTGTTGAGGCAATCACATAAACACCAGAATGTCTCCTTGGCTGCTATTGTTGGCATTGGTGGTTTAGGAAAGACAGCTCTTGCACAATTGGTATACAATGATGGTGAAGTAACGAAGCTTTTTGAAAAGACTATGTGGGTATGTGTCTCTGATAACTTTAATGTCAAAACTATTTTGAAGAACATGCTGGAGTCATTAACCAAGAACAAAATTGATGACACAATATCATTGAACACATTGCAAAATATGCTCCGTGACAATTTAACTGGTAAGAGATACTTGTTACTTCTCGATGACGTTTGGAATGAGAGTTTTGAAAAGTGGGATCAATTGAGGACTTATTTGATGTGTGGTGCTAAAGGCAGCAAGATTGTAGTGACAAGTCGTAGTATAATCGTGGCACAAACAATGAGTGTAAGTGACCCCTATATTTTGAATGGTTTGACTCCAAAACAATCTTGGGATTTATTGAAGAACATCATCACATATGGGGCTGCGTCCAAAGAAGTAAACCCAACTCTTGAATCAATTGGTAAGAAGATAGCAGAAAAGTGCAAAGGAGTTCCATTAGCAATTAGATCATTGGGAGGCATATTACGAAGAAAAAGTGAAGAAAGGGAGTGGATCGATGTCTTACATGGTGACTTTTGGAAATTGTGCGAGGATAAAGATAGCATCTTGCCGGTCCTAAAATTGAGTTACCATAACTTATCACCTCAACAAAGGCAATGTTTTGCTTATTGCTCTTTATTTCCTAAGGATTGGGAATTTGAGAAGGTTGAGTTAATTCAAATGTGGATGGCACAAGGTTATCTTGGCTCTTCAATTGAAAAGCAATGCATGGAAGATGTCGGCAATCAATTGGTAAATATTCTCTTGACGAAATCATTCTTCCAAGATGCAAAATTGAATGACGATGGTGATGTAACTGCTTTTAAAATGCATGATTTAATGCACGATCTCGCAACACAAGTAGCTGGCAATGATTGTTGTTACTTGAATAGTAGGGAAAAAAGATGTCTAGGAAGACCTGTGCACGTATCAGTGGAATGTGTTGCCTTGTGTTCGTTGGAATCACTGGATTCAAGTAGGTTGCGAACTTTGATTGTGTTTGGTTTCAATGTCAAAAACCTGAAACTATCGGTTATTTTAAATTTCAAATACTTACGCGTCTTGAAGCCAGTGGGCTCTGATAGCAAGCTAGTTGGTTCCATTGAAAAATTGAAGCATTTAAGGTATCTTAACTTATATTGTTATGGACAAAAAAGTCTTCCCAAATCTATTGACAATCTTGTTTGTTTACAGACAATAAAATTGTCATTGAATGAAAACATTGTACTTTCTACAAAAGTTGTTTCAAAATTAATTGATTTGAGACACCTTAATATAAGTTTTGGGACCTTCAAAGACGAGACACCATATGGATCTAGAAAATGGAGCATACAACAACACAAGGGTCTTACTTTGTTCAATTGGATTTCTCCACTCACAAATATAGTTGAAATACATCTATCTTATTGCAGAGTTTTCCGATATCTCCCACCGTTGGAACACCTTCCATTCCTTAAGTCACTTAAGTTAACTTTCCTTTATGAATTTGAGTACATATATTACGATGAGCCTATTCTTCATGAATCATTCTTCCCATCTTTGGTGATCCTATCTTTTGATGGGTGTGAGAAGCTGAAGGGATGGAGGAGGATGGGAGATGATTTGAATGATATTAACTCTTCACATCATCTTTTGTTGCCTCAGTTTCCTTGTCTTTCTACATTGGAAATTAATGGGTGTGAGATGTTGGCTTTCATGCCTACTTTTCCAAACATTGAGAAGAGATTAAAATTGAGGAGGTGCAATGTGGAGATATTGGAAGCAACACTAAATATAGCAGAGTCACAATATTCAAATGGCTTCCCTCCTCTTTCCATGCTCAAATCCTTGCAAATTAATAATACCATTATTGCCCTGAAGGATTGGTTTAAAAATCTTACTTCTCTTGAGAATCTTGTATTTGCCGAACTTTCAAGTGAATTACTTGAAATTTGGCTTAGAGATGGCCTCAGCTGTCTTCCTTCGCTCCAAAAAATCACTTTTTTTTGTTGTGATCTCCTAACTGCTTTGCCAGATTGGATATGCAACATTTCATCACTTCAGCATCTTACAGTGCGCAGTTGCATAGCTTTGATAGATCTGCCTGAGGGAATGCCACGTCTTACGAAATTGCATACCTTAGAAATCATTAGATGTCGACTCTTAATTGAAGAATGTCAGACAGAAACAAGTGCAATTTGGTCTAAAATTGCTCACATCCCAAACATAATCTTACAAAGTTAATACTTGGGATGAGAAAGGTACTGACTGTTATTTTTGGTCTTTGTTGTTTAGCTTTTTTATTTTTGAAAGTAAATGGATTCCATTATTTTTTATTCAAACACTTTTTATATTTTTGGTGCTGTACTAATTTATATTATGATATTTTTTTCTTCGCGCATAGTTTGAATGAATATGGGTGGGAAAAAAATAACTTTACTTTTGGCCAAATGAAATGGAAAGAATCATATTTATGCATCACGGCTAAATACCATGAGATACCAAAGACTTTTTAATATTTCTGAATTTCCATAGTTTTGTAATTTGTACACCACTTTATTTAGGAACTTTAGTTGTTCATTCTTTTGATAAAATTTTAAACAGTGACTATAACTATTGATATACTCCGTAGATTTTATACACTTGAATGATCTATCGCAAGATTTATGCACTATCATACTGATTTAATGTGCGGTTTTGTTAAGCTAGCTTGCTCAATTAAAGAAATGGAGGACTGGAGGAGATGCATGAAGATGGGCTGCTCTGGATATTCAAGTTTTTTATTTTATGAATGATTATTAGTGAATTTCTTTAGCTTATGTTGTTAATGTTATTTTGTATTTGCTCATAAGAGGCTGATTGATCACGGGTACTCTTTGTTAAGAGTTCTCTTTTTTGTTGTTGTTTGTTCTGTGCTCTTCTTTCCTGAAAAGGTTTTTAACATCTTTATTTTCTTTTCTTTTTTTGGTCAGGATCTTTATTTTCTTTTTATTTAATAATAAGAGTCTGATTGAAAATTATATGTGATAGCCAAAAAGTGTCAACATAATGAAGATGTCTTAATTTTTCATAATATGCTATTGCACTCTAGAAACAAATTTTTCATGAGTAGTCTTCTTGCGATGAGTTCTAACTGGTGGATGGACATTAGTTTTGGCTTTATCATCTATCTTTTTTCTTCTCATCATATTGCAAGACCATATATTACTTTAGATTTTGTTATATTTGTTTTATAAGTTGATTCTCTTGAATATGTTCATTTGTGTCTAACAAATTTTATCCATCCAAAAATATTTATTACCCTTCAATCGGATAGGATTCATCTTAGATGATATGACCTTCTAAGTTGGATCCCGGTCATTCCTTATAGCAAATGAATACTAGAGACAGACGGAACATACCTGGCATTAATATTTTAAACTTTCATGGAATAGATTAGGATATGAAACTTCAAATCACTTAAATTACTTTTAAGAAATTTCATTAAAGGTGTCTATCATATGCTCATTCAAGTTTATTAGAGGAACCATTACATCTTCATGATTTCATTTAGAACTAAGTTGTTCTTTAAAGGTATCACTCATTTCTTGGGGGTTGACTCAAAATAGGCTTCCTACAAAATCAAATTTGATTTGTCGTGGAATCATCAATTAAGAGTCAACTCTTTGTTTCCGAAGTTCTAGGTTAGAGGAAAACTTTCAACACCTTTTCTTTGGTATGGTATTTGAATTGGTTAGGTACTTTTAGTGTTTTGACCAATAATATTGTTATCCAAGCTCAGCAATTTAGTGGTCTTTTGACATGCACTTGAATCATTTGTTCCAATTGTAACAGTAGGTTATTCAATCACAAAGAAATTTCTTCATCTCAAATTATTGATATCCTGAAAATACACGTTTGATGGTGAATTAAGGATAAGCACAAAACTTTTCTTTTGATTTAAATCACTTGCTTGTTTAGACTTTTTAGTTTTTAGGGCACCCACATCGGTGCATTGTGGTAGTGTCTTCACAATTACCAACAACACTAATGTGGGTATTAAGAATAACAGAAATGATAACTGAACAGAAATGATAACAGAGATGAGGGAGAGGAAATGTTTGTTTGGAGAGAAAGGGAAAAAATAAAAATAAAAGTAATCGAAAAAATAAAAATAAAACTAATGGAATAAGTAATTTCTTTAGTTTTTCTCTTATATCGGTACATGTTCGACGTGTAGTCGATTATTAATATTAAGACTATGTGTGTTCATCTTTCGGTTTTGGAGGGAAACTAAACCGGACTGAACTAGTTCACAGTTCAGTTATTTTCGCCGTGGTTTGATTTAGCAGTGGATTTTAGTTTTTGTTTTTTGAATAGTTCTATTTGAGAGATATGATAAACTCGATGAACTCTAGAAATAGGAGGCAAGTTAAATTCACAAACCTGTGGACTAATAAATTCTATCAGCTAAGGATTGATTTTCCAGATTGTACTTTTATGTCTTCATAGCTTTGATTTGGTAAAATGAAATCAAAATAGGACAGAGAAATATGTTGATTTGTGGTTTTTGGATGTTGTAGAATGGGAATGAAATTTTCTTTTCAATTAACAAAAGCACTCATCTGAAAAAGCTCATGAATGCTTACTGTAATCATCACTCAGTGGATTTCAATTCAATTGGTTTTATGTTTAATGAGCATCACGTACGGGCAGAGCAGTCTCCAAATGAGGTCCGTGCTAGACTACATGTTCATTGTTTACTTCTGTGCTGTTAAGTGTCGGCTATAGAGGCATTATAATGTAGCAAAATTTAAACAGATGAATATTGTTATGTGATACACTATTTAGTACAAAATGTTGTCGAATAGTGGCTATTGCGATGCTATAGCACTTTTGCGTTGCAGAATTTGATCAAATTGCTATTTTCAGCAATCCATGGTTGACAACATTTGGTTTACTTCAAGACTAGTTATAATCTTGTTTATATTATTGGTTTATGACTTGAAAATACATTTTGCTGCAGATGCAAATGGTGGATGGAGATGAAATAGATGCTATCTTCTATGATCAGAGCAGGCGCATCAATCTCAAGGTCAAGGGTCAGGTTAGTCCTTTCCTTCAAAAAATTTAGTTTTGTTCTTAAGTTGGTCCATTTCCCTCTTTGCTTAGGTTTTGGGATAGAACTTTCAAGGCCTTTAGTTGCCTCTTTGTCAAATACAACACTACATCTAGGGAAAAGGATTACCTTAGAATTCTTCAGCCTGCATCTATTGAGGAAGTCAATCAATTCTTCTTCAGCTGTAGGATAGGCTGTCATTAACTCTGCGTCGAACTAAGGCTCTGGAGTAGTCTCTTCGACGTATTCTGCATCTTTAGTGATGTCCACCATTTGACATTCTATAACATCGGCTTCTGCTCCTACTTCTGCTTCGACAAATAGATTTTCAACATCATCAATGATTGCTTCGACCATATTGCAGCATGTAATGTCAGTGTACATCATACTCTCATCATTCAAAGGATCAAAGTCTACTTGCATTTGAGGCTTTAGTTTGTCTCCAAACTTCACTCTGCCTTCATTGCGACCTTTCTGAACCAAATCCCTCAAAAGGGAACATCATGACGTATTATGTCCCAAATAATTATGGTGTGTGCAAAAACCTCTTTTCTTACGTTGCTCTAGTGGTGGAATTTTTAAATCCTTAGGTGTTACCACTTGACCATCAGCAACTAAGAGATCATAAATCTCGTCGCATTTGGTTACGTCGAACTTATATGTTTTGGGAACATATCTTTCATTCCTTGGTTCGATAGGATTATTCCCATCTGAGGGCCTTAACGATTTACATGTATAAGGGGGGCCTTAGTCTTAGTTCATCAATGTCAACCTCCTTTGTTTCGACATCGCCAAAGGTTATTTCGAATTCGTGGTTGCTTTTGTCTGATCCAATATAAGAAACCTTTTCTCTTTTGTGATATTTCTGAGTTTTGGCTTTCTCAGCCTTTAGTCTTTCGACATGTCGAACTCTATCGGGCAACTGGGCCATATCTCTCAAGTTTTGAGTGTCTAGTTTCTTCCTGATGGAATAATCTAGGCCATCAGCGGCCATTTCGACTAACTCATGTTCAGGTACTTGAGTGAAACATCTTGCCTTTAACAATCTGAACCTATTGAGGTCATCATCAATGGATTCAGTGTGATTTCTCTTGACACTTGCCAATTCCTTTAGAATTATTTTAGATTGGCCCATGTAGAATTGTTCATGGAATAACCTCTCTAACTGAGTCCAATTTCGGATTGAATGTGGTGTAAGAGTAGTAAACCACGTGAAGGCATTGTTCGTTAGAGAATTTGGAAAGTATTTCAGCCTCAAATTCTCATCATTCGCTAGATCTCCTGCCTCTGTCAAATATCGTGTGATATGTTCGACAATGGACTCATTGGTATCACCTGCAAATTTGGTGAACTTAGGAATTTTGCAACCCCTAGGAAGTTCAGACTATAATACCAATTCCGACAAAGGAGAAACAAAGTTTGGCCTATGTAGGCCAATATTTAAACCATTTTCAGCCATTATATTTTCGACCAAATTGGCTATATTGTTATGTGCTCCTATGTTTTGTTGTTGGACATTCCTAACAACTTCATCGACATCATTATTTCTATCTACCAAGACCACCTCAGGTTGACCTTGAATCATTGGTTCGACCGGTTGAGGTCGAGGCACAGGTTGTGGCCTTTGAACCACTGGTTCGATCAACCGCAACAGTTGTTGGTTTTGGACCTGTGGAACCGGTTGGTAAACAGGTTGTGGAAGAGCAAAGAAATATGTTATCCTCCCCATTTTTGTGGTTAAAGCTGGGTAACTCCGGTTTGTTTCCCGTATCAAAGGATTAAACATAGTACCAATTTGTTGTGTCAACAAATTAACCATTTCGTGATTACTCTCATCCATTTGTTGTCTTAACAAGTTCATCGAATTTGTCGTTAAGACTGGTGGAGTATTTCGACCAAAAATACTAGAACTTGAGGGACTATGTATGTTGTGCATTGTGAACCTTCCTAGGGACTATGTATGTTCCCTAGGAAGGTTCTTCATATTTGTGTTTTGATCATCAAGCCTAGGCCTGACGAAAGGAGAACTTGGAATACTAGTAATTGAAGGAATACCGGCAGTTAATGGGGGCGCAAAGGTTCCCATTTATGGCCGTGTCATTGGAGAGGACGTCGAAACAGTTGAGGGAGCGGTTACTCCCATTTCCCACGAAACTAGCATAGCCATGGTTGCCCCCACAAGGGTTGACACATTTAAATCTCCCAAAAGAGAAGTCGCTTGTAAAGAATGTGCTTGTGAAGATGATTCTGAAGAGGATGAACTGGCACGAGCCATAGACTTACCACTTCTCAAATGCATACACAAAACAACTTGGTGTTTTTAGCAATAAAGTTACACGGAAATAGTAACGAAATTCTAAAAACAGATTTCACAAGGAGATGTATTTTGAAAAAGTTTTTAAAAATAGTTTTTTATGAAAAAGTTTTTGAAAATCAATTGCACAAACAAAGTCCCACTAGGCATGCCAATTTGTTTACCGGTGTTTTCGGCAAACTACAGGCAAGTTCTGATTATTACAAGCGTGACCGAACTAGAAATCTCAGGACATGTTGTGCAAAGGTTTTGATCGAAAACGATTTGAAAAAGGCCACGAGATGCACTCAGGTTACTTACAGAGCATGACGGGTTTTGAAACAAAAAAGGGCACTGTCTCTCGACAGGTTTGAGATTGCAAGTAAAAACAAGACAAAATTAAAGGAAAAGAGTAAAAGTTTAAACACATAAACTTAAAGGAAATGTAAAATGTATTACATTAAAAGTAAATTGGTCTACAAATCAGTTTACATACATTCTGTATAACTCGTTTCCCTAGACACCGGTAGTTTGAGTGTTGTAGAATTTCTATAAATGATTTGCAACCCATTTTCCGACTTGGAAACTCTTATTTATACCTAAAAAATAAGTGGCAGAGCACTAATCCCATGATTAGCACTTTCTCCATCTTGGACAACCGCTTGTCCCAACATTTCTACTTAGGGAACCGCTCTTGATCTTGAAATCGTGTTTTCCCGCCTTAAATGCTTCAGTTCGACGTGATTGCACTTTCAGCCTTGTTCTACCGAAATGTTGACTATGCGCGATGGGCTTGCCATCTTGACGAAATCCTCAAATTGAAATGAGAAAGCCTTCGATTCCTACAAAGTTAAAGGTCAAACAAGTGTTGACCATATTAAATGAGTATGTCGGAATTACAAGCTAACACTAACAGAACACAAATTATGCATAAAAGACGACAGATAACCACATCATGATAATCAAAATATCAAACACCCAACAATCATTGTTTCATTCTTATTTCATCATGTTATCATGTTTCTAAAATCATTTCCAAGTTATCCGATTAAGAAAACTCATTTTGACAAAGTTCGTATATTTTCACAAAATCACCTATTTTGACATTTTCACACAATTCGTCATATCTCAAGCATATAAATCCTCAATTCAATCATAAACTATCATATTATCATGAATATAAGTCATTTGCAAACTAACAAGTCATATCTCAAAGTTTCACCAAAGTTCGTATATGAAAATCCGAAGTTTCGTCTATTTTTCACCTCTTTACCAAAAATCAAGTTCCATGTTCTTATAGTCCTTTATCAAACCTACATTCTTCATCTAAGTCTATTATTACAGTAGACAAGTCATAACATCATTATTGCTCTTAAGAAAAGTCATTGTCCTATTATTTAAAAATCAAGTTCATCTCTAATTCAAGTTTCTCCTCATTTTAACAAAGCCAAAATAAGTTCAATCATACTATGTTCCAGCAAGAATTTTAATCAAAACAGCAAAATAACTGTAACATCCTGATATTTTTAGGTAAGTTATATATATATATGTCCTTAATAATTTCCTTCATTTATTATTTAATTAATAATTTATTTATATGTAAACAACTTGATTAAAATTGTGACCAATAGCATAGTTACATGATTTATTTATTTATTTATTATAATGATTTATTTCTAATAGCATAGTAAGGTTTTTATAGAATCTAGTTATTTTCTCAAAAATAAAATACGAAGGAAAAGAAATAATTCAATTAAAGAGTGTTTTTTTTCAAGCAACTAATGAGGAGCTATTAAAGAGGGATATGGGAATTAGTGGGAGGAAGTTACCAATGAATAGCTGATTTGGAGAATTAAGGAGTGAAACGGTAACACTGCTATTATGGTACACAAGTGCTATCCACACAGGTACTAGGTCAAAGCATGCATGAAGAAATAAATAGGAAGTGTACCATGATTTGGTTCTCAGTAACTCTCCTTAATCCCATGTGCTACACGTTCTTTTCGACTTGTTTCTCAACCTCCGTTTTTAGTTCTCACATAAATATCCAGACCTCTCACACTTACAAATGAATACTTCATTCACTTAATTCATATTCTGTCAAGAACAAACAAAAGAACCTCATCACCACATATAATTGTCCATCCAATCGCATCATTTTTGTGGAGTCTTGAGGTAAGTATTGTCTTGTTGTGCTTTCTCTCTATTCTCTGATCCATTTCTAACAATAGATCATTTTCTCTTAAAAGGCTATCATTTGATTGAAAGTGATACAAACAATTCCTCCATATCAATTCAAAATTCACGTAGCACCAAAAAGAAACCTTCAATCAATAATCGTGAGAATTCGTGAGAGCCACTTTTGGACTCCAAGAACTTTTGTGCCTAGGAAGAAAAGCTCTCAAGGTAAGGGTTTTTCCCCCACACCATCATACTAGGTCGGATAAGTGTTGTGAAATGATAGTAGAATTCTTATCCATTAAAAAGAGTTAGTTTTTCAATGTTTATTCTATTTAATGATCTTATGTAGTTTATACGTATGACTTCTTGTTTTGATTGAATATTGTGTTGATGAGTATATATGATTCCAAGAAATGGCTTGTTGTTCATAAAATATTAGAGAATATTAGAGGTTGATGAGTTGCATTTCATGGTTTATTTTTGGGTTTTACCTATGACATTGAGTGGCATAGCATAGCATGGACTATTTTGGGCTAATGTCACTGGGTGGCAGGCCTTGCAGTCTGGTTGTGCGCGTTAACACGACAATATCCGGATCATTTGAGTTTTGCATATCATGCATCTCATGCATAAAGTTTTACAAAATAGTTTTGTGTACTTAGTTCTTTTGGAAATTTCTAATCCTTTTTAGTTGATGAGTACTTTTATTATTATTTTATGGCCTTTTTCTGAGTTTAGGTGATCCCATGTGGAACCGGAAATTGACGCTCACATTAATAAAACGATTTAGGTACCAAAGATGAGATGTGAAGCTTGACGTGTGATGAATCAATGCTTACGGGGAAAATTGGGTTTTTAAATGAAGAAGAAAACTAGTTTTTATTTAGTTGTAATTGTAATTTAAATATTTTTGCAATATAGTTTATAGTTTATATTTATTCCATTAAGAATTAGAGTAAACCAATATATGTTTTTTTTAATAGCCTCATTTTTCAAAAGAGTAAATATTTTTAAGAAATGTCATTAATAAAAATTCGGGGCGTTACAATAACATCACCTAAAGATCGCCTAGGAACCATACGTGTCGCCCCCCAAGCACCAAAACATGAAACAACATTGGTTGTTTTTCCTGTTAGGGCGCCTAGCACCGGGTACATCAGGGCCAGGCGCTAGCTCTATGTAACTGGGCGCCTAGCGCTAAAGTTCAGGCGTCAGCGCTGCGAAAAAAGCCTGTTTGGGGTGTTTTGGCCTCAGATTTCGTAAAAAAACGCCCTAAAAAGTGCTTATTTAGATTCCCCTTTTTTCTAAAACCATTAAAGTCATATTCCAAGGCTCAAACACATCAAATAAGTTCTTTTCAAAACCCTCAAAATAGCTTATGTAACAACTCAATTAGTTTTCACATAAAACACCAAAGTTCCAACAACAACATTTTGATTCATCCAAGCACAAGACAACCACAACAACAACAGCAACAACAACAACAACAACTTAAAATTATCATCACCCAATTCATGAATTATCATCATCAACAACACCCAACAACATTCATAGCATGTGACCATGAATTCATCAACAACAACAACTTCATTTTCATCAATTTATGCCAAAACTTCAAACAAATCATTTCAACTTATATCAATAATGAAAATATAACACCAACAACAAGTTTACCACAAATTTAACATACCCAAAATCATCATTCAATTATGAGAACGAAAATCAACATAAAAATCATAATCACTCAAAATTAATTATGAGCCATAAGTGAAAAAGTAGATTATAGCTTATTTAGTAGAGTATAACTATCCCCCCTTACCTTAAACCTTCAAAATCTTCTAGTTATGGCTTCACTCTCCTCTTCTAGCTCCCAATCTATAGCTTTCCTCTTCTCCAAGTTCTTCCTCTTCTATTCTTCTCTCTATCTTCGCACTTTCTCTTTCCAGCCTATCTAACTTTTGTTATGAGAATGAAATGTTTCTAACCCTAATTTTCCTTCATGAGTTAAGTATATATACTACTCTCCAATGGTCTAGGTTTCTAATATTCATAATGGGCCTAAACTCTCACTAACAAATTCGAAAAAAGTTACTACTCACTAACTCGCTAAAATACCGAATAATTAACATCTCGAAATAATTATCTCAACTTACTAGTAACTTAGTAAAAATTACTATTCTCACTAAAGCACTAAAAATACTTTCCCAATAAAATTACTATTTTATCCTTACTCACCAAATGACCAAAATAGCCATAGCCTCCAAAATGACTAAAATACCCTTATAGGCTAAAAATCCATTAATCTTAAATCAAATACACAATCAAGAAAATAAGCACATACAAACACACATAATAAATAAATAAAATAACTCTAGATAATAATGGGTTGTTACAAGCAGCAAGAGACATGAGTGACCTGCTGAATCGCGTTCAACTGTATATCAACTACGAAGAGAAGAGGCACTCAAAAGTAAACAATTGGGCAAGAACAGCGATGACAAACAGCGCAACAATGGAGACAAAACGAAGAGTCAACACCTCCCGTTCACCGACTACACACCCCATTGAACTCGTCGCGAGAAACCATTCTTCACGAATGCTTCAACAAAGAAGTCAAAGAGGCGGGTTTCTGATGCTTGCAATATTGGAGTATTATATTGATTAGCGTAATTGCACAATGTCAAGTGTACCAGTCATTTTCATTGAGTAATAAAGTGATAAGTAAAGTATCGTATCCACGGGATTGTCCTTTCGTTCGAACAATTCTTGTTACTTATTTTTGTAAGTTTGACGGTATAAAAGTAAGTTGCAATTTTCATCTCTTTGCAATAGAGCGAATTTACATGTTTTGGTTGCAAAAAATTAAGCAGTGGTTAAGATTCTTCGAAACCCCTCTATATATTCGTTGTTGGATAATACGGGAATTTCCCTCCAATGGCTATCTGCACCTGCTGATCGCACGGTGATCCTTACGTGCGGGGTCTTGCTAATTCATAATTAATGGAAACATACACTTAAATTGGATTTCCAGTGTTTCCCAAGGCAATGAAGGTCAAGGTTCCCTTAGGTGTTCCCATTTATGAATCTTAGGACATTCATAGGACACTCTCTCTAAGCTTACTTAGTAGTTCTACAAACGGGCAGCCCTAATCTACGTCTACCTTACTAAGGGTTTCAAGAGAATGGTCTTACTAGGTTATAGCTTTATTTCGGACAGCTAAGTGCTTGTTTCCCTAATTACTAATCAGCTAATTCCTAGCTTCGGTAATGCACCACATGACGCAATGGGTTCTAGCCACTAGGTACCTATGTCTAGGGTCAACAAATCTTATGGCATCTTTGGCTAGCTAATAATCACTTACTTCCTAGATAGATAGTTATCAGTAAAGGGATATAAATATCAAGATATAAACATCCAATTAGTGATAGCAATGTTAGGTCCTGTCACAACCTAAGTACCTAATCTAGGGTTGCACCTCTCACATAAATAAAACAACTTCCTAATAAAACTCTATAGTGGACAAAAGCATAAATAAAATAAATAATGACAAATTAAATTAAATAAATATCCAACAAAAATATACAAAGGTTGATCTTAGAACTCTAACCTAAAAAGATTTAGTTACACATGGTAACTTAAAACAAATTACTAAAGATAAAAACTTACCCTAGAAAATCAAGGAGAAGATAGAAACTCTCCCGAAGCTCCAAAGTCGCCTTCCTCTTGAACTGCTACAGTTCTGAATGAGAAATTCTGAATAAGGAAGGCTGGTACTTATAGTGAGAGTTTCTACCCTGGTTTGGGCTAAAAGTGCGGGCTTTACCCAAAACAGAAGCACGAAAAAACAGTTGCGCCCTGTGCTCGTGATTTTTGGGTATCAATCCATTGATTGGTATTGCACCTTCAATCTTTGAACTTTCTACTTTTATTTTTTTGGGAAGGGAAAAAGAGAGAAAAACCCTTAGAGATTAGGTCCGGGGGTTGGTTTCGAAAAGGGA
>Ga0315914_1007512_pt1 | contig 15045 bp, 4 predicted proteins | sample MpolenodulesMG_FD_203920 | JGI IMG/M metagenome (GOLD analysis project Ga0315914, IMG submission 203920) | Medicago polymorpha root nodule microbial communities from Los Angeles, California, United States - elongated nodules | ecosystem: Host-associated > Plants > Roots > Nodule | place: USA... | reverse complement strand
GAGAGCTTGAGCTTTATAATGTTCTTGAGAGCTTGAGCTTAATCATTATAATGTTCTTGAGAGCTTGAGCTTAATCATTATAATGTTTTTGAGAGCTTGAGCTTAAACATCCATGGCTTTAATAATGTGTGAGAATTTGGACTTTCCTATCCTTAATAAAATTCACTCAAGAGCACACATTAAATAACCAAATAAAATTATAATCTTAATTTTAATACAAGAGTTTGTTTATCATTTAAAAACAATTTTAAAGGGATTTTTGCTTCAACAATCATAACACATCTATCTTTTGCCATTATCTAATTCCACCAAAGAACAAAAATGAAGGAATTTGAAATAATGAAGGTTGAATAAAAAAAAAGTACAAAAACGAATATTTTATCCAATGTTTGACTTTAACTGACCTTCAGTAAATCATAATATTCTCTGTCTTAACTATGATTTTTTTGCCCTTTAAGTATGATTTTTTTTTCCCACTTATTTGTTAGTTTTTCAAGAGCTCAAGATTTTTAGGTGATTAATTTATAAAAAATTAGACTAAATTAAAAAACAACACATCATTTTAAAATTTATATTGAACATGTATTTCGTCAATTTAGAAACACATGTAGATCTTTCTATTGTCACATTCAACCATAGACCAAATATGTAGTAATTTGAAATAATAGAAGTTGAATAAAATAATTAGCATGCAAGCGAATGACATCTAAAAAATAAATTTTACGATAAAAAATTAAACAAATGACATCCACACACTAACAAAATAGTCCACACAAGTGAGGTTGATACACCGCCTTTACTTAAATTTTCTAATAAGAATTTATTCTATAACTCAGCATAACACATCTATATTTTTCCATTGAAATAATGAAGGTTGAATAAAAAAATAGAATCAAAAGAAATGACATCTAAAAATTAAAATTTAAGATAAAAGAATTAAGCAAATGACATAAAAAAAACTAAGCAAACTATTCATCAAAATGTTGAGACTTCTAAGGGGTTGAGGGGTGACTAAACTGGGGTTGGATAATCACATCTATATCTCTCACAATCTACTCATGCATCCAATGTGTAACTTTAATGGATTGGATAATCACGTCTATATTTCTCACATATAATATACAAAGAAGACATGTCATAGTAAAAAATTGGGTTGATGTCGATTTAATGGTTGAAGTTTTTTGTTCCTTTCTTTCGTGATAAGAGAGAAAACAAATTAGAAAGAAACAAAAAATAAGATAAAAAAATGTATTTGTACCTAATATAAATGATAAAGAAAAAAGGAGTATCTGCTTTGTCCGCGAGAGTGTAAGCAATAGAGTGAATTGTTTGTAATTTTATGGGTTTATTGGAGGAATTGGAGATTTTTGGGTAAATGTTTTACCAAAAAATTAGACTAAAAAAAGCAACACATTATTTTAAAATTTTTAATAAGCATGTATTTTTTTCAAATAAGCAGAACACACATGCAGTTCTCCATTGTCAAATCCCACCGAAGGCTGAAAATGAAGGAATTTGAAATAATAAGTTGAACAAAAAAATATACCATGAAAGAAAATGATATCCAATAACTAAAATTTAAAATAAAAAAATGAAACAAATAACATAAGAAACTAATAAAAAGTTTATCATAATATTTGGATAACGGTAGGACTTACAGGTGAGCCTACACTAGCTTGAATCATCATAGTAGGCCAAAACAACACATACAAGTGAGATTTACACTACATATTCAAACAAAACCTTAGGCATTTGCTACATGGACCATGTCATTTATATGTTGTCAAAAATCAATTTTTCCATCCAATGCAGAACATTAACTCACAATTGACACATCAACATCTTTTAATCATAACATGCTACTGTCTATGTCTATAATCATATGATATAGTCAAATAAGGTCAAACAAAGACACCATGTTCACAAAGGTGAGTTGAAAGTGGTTTCATGGATATATGTTTATGTTTCTTTAATCAGATGAGGGAAATGAAATTAAAAAGGGAAAAAAAACGAAAAAGGAATTTGAACATGAGAGAAAATATAATTGAAATTTTTTGCAATGTGTTTTGTTTATGAGAGTATAAAGAATAGAGTGGGTTATCGATAAAATTGGAAAATTTTGCAATGTGTTTTGCAATGTGTTTTGTTTATCGATAAAAAAAATAGCATCAAAAGAAATGACATCTAAAAATAAAAATTTAAGATAAAAGAATTAAGCAAATAACATCCAAAAATGAAGAAAACTATTCATCAAAATATTGAGACTTCTAGGGGGTTGAGGGGTGGCTAAACTGGATTGGATAATAAAATCTACATTTCACACAATCTACTCATGTATCAAATGCGTAACTTTAACAGGTAGAACATACTTAATTGGACTAAGACCAACCACACAAGTGAAATTTATATCAACCTTCACTGAAAATCTTAAGACATTAGATATACGGACCACCTCTCTTATATGTTTCTCTATATCTACTCTTGCACATAATGTAAAATATTTACTCACACCTGACACAGTATCTGTGTTCCACCGCCAAGAACTGCTCCCCTGCAATGTTGAACCGAGATATCATACAATCGTTAGACCTTCTGGTGGAGCCAACATTGATATGGGTTGACACATTAGAGAAGGAACAACGAGACAAGTGGAAATGATACTACATCTTCATCCCAAATTGTAATGCTTAAGTATGATTTTTTTTCACTTATTTGTTAATCAACCTCCACTATTTTATCCAATCTTTAGCTTTAACCGACTCTCAATACATCATAATATTTTCTCCCTCAACTATGATGAAATTCTAACCCGTGCTTGCCACGGGTGTCCATACTAGTTAAACTCTAAAAAGAAAACCCAATGGATCTATACTACAAAAGGAAAATACTAATGTAATAATTATTTAATGCAAATAGTGAGTTTTCTTTTTTTGGAAAACACATGTTTTGCTTTATAAAATTCTCAATAAACAAATTATCTTGCAGTCTTTTTAATTAATTACGACATGATTCCAAATATTTCCTTACAAAAGCAACAAATTAAGCTTAGAGTCAACAAGTCTAATTTTTATTTTGACTCGGTCAACAAATCTAATTACAAAAAACACATTTGTAAATAATCTCAATTATCCGGCAAAAGCAGGCTTAGCCGGCAATGTAAAAAGAGGGAAAGCTTAATAATTTGTGTGTGTCTTTATATACCTAGGATTTTGCCAGAAGACACATCTTATAAGGGTGTTTTTTAGCAAAATTATAACTAAAAAGTGAAAATTACAACTTGAGGTGTGAGTTGCTAAAAGACACCTTCATGGGTGGTTTCTAGAAAAAACCCATATATATATATATATATATATATATATATAGGATTTTGCTAGAAGAGACCTTTTATGAAGGTGTCTATTAGCAAAATTATAACTAAAAAATGGAAATCACACCTTGAGGTTTGAGTTGTTAAAAGACACCTTTATGGGTTGTTTCTAGCAAAACCCATATATATATATATATATATATATATAACATTGAAATTAACACTTATAATCCAACTCATAAACAAACAACTCTATAACACAGTTAAAGTTAACTCAAAAACAGAGGAACAATATGAGACAAGCTGGTGCATATTCAGGTATACTAAATGGTGGCATAGGAAGAACAGGTCCACATTCATTACCCTTAGCAAGAATAAAGAAGATAATGAAGAATTCTAGTGAAGACGTGAAGATGATATCAGGTGTAGCTCCAATTGTTTTCTCAAAAGCTTGTGAACTTTTCATTGAAGAACTTACAAGAAGGTCTTGGATTATGGCTGTTGATGCTAAAAGAAGAACTTTGAATAAAGAAGATGTTGCTTCTGCTGTTATAGCTACTGATATTTTTGATTTTATAATCACTTTGGTTTCTAATTCTGATTCCACTGATGATGCCACTGTCATGCAAATGGAAACTATGAATTCTTCTTAATTAAGGTTTATGCTGCAACATATATAATGTAACATCGTCACTTCTAATTCACCTGGACGAAGGTGTGTTCAGTTTCCGATATGTGTCATTCGAAATTGATAGATGTGCTTTTACATTCAATAAATACATTTTCTTAAATTATTATCGATGTTGAAGTGTCATATTTAGTGTCTGTGTATATATAATATGTTTCATAGCTAGTATTTTAGTTCCATTATCTAGTTATGTAAATTAATCCCCTCAAGGAAAAAGTTACTCCCTCCGTTCCAAATTGTATGTCACTTTACAATACCAATGAAACATTAATGTTACTTTTCTTATTATATCTTTAACTATTTACTACTCTTTCTTCTTTCAATTCTTTCATTTATCTTTCTCATATCATTTATTAAGGACAATTTTGTAAAACAACTCATAATATCTATTTCCCACACAATATTAATTACTTTTCTAAATATGTGTGAAATGCTCAAAACGTCATACAATTTGGGACGGAGAGAGTATTATGTAGTACTCCCTCCGTCCTAAATTATAAGCAAAAAAATCTATTTTCTTTGTCCCAAATTATAAGCAAAAAAAGACTTACTTTTATCATATTTAATTATGTTGTTTCAAAAAAGGGAAATGCTAACCGGTGCCCCCGGGGCATTGGTTAAGGATATGAAAAAGGAAATTATATAGTAATTAATGCATTGAAATTATGTAATTAATTTATAATAAAGTCAAAAACAGTTTCCTTTTATGGTATAATTCTCTTTTATGGTATGCTTAACCAGTGCCCCGGGGGCACCGGTTAGCAGAACCCTTCAAAAAATTATCTTTTCCAAAGAAAAATTAAATGCAAAGTGCATTCAATTTGCTCTCTCTTTCATTTTCTCAATAACCAATTAAAATTGTTTTTACATCTTCCTATAAAATTTATTTCAAGGATAACACAAGAAACTATGTTACAAACTACTATGTTTTAGTTTTTTTAATAAGTGTGATTTTTTTTTCCTTATATTACGGGATGGAGTAAGTTATTAATGTATATATCCCAAATGCACACCCACACTTTCAATTATAAGGAAGGAAAAGAAGTCATCATCCATAATAAATGTTCAATATCCCAAAAAACTCTTATTATACAAACACATAATAAATGTTCAATATCCCAAAAAACCCTTATTATACAAACACTATAGCTAATTTAAACATTTGAGTGTCTTTAAAAAAAATAACAAGTAAATGAAGTAGATGAGAGGAAAATGAACAAGAAATAAATTATGCGTAGTATTAACTTGTGTCCTTAGGACACACTTTAAGAAACAAAAAGAAGAAATATTTTCTAAAATTTTGTGCATTTAATTTATTAGAAAGTTAAAGATTAAATGTAATGCACACATTCCAATAAATTATTTATATATTGGGTCTTGCTAACTGGTGCCTCGGGACAATGGTTAAGGAAATTATAAATAAAAAATTTATCTTGAAAATATAAGTTTTGACTTTTGATTAAGTAATAATTACACAACTTTTTATAAAAAGTTACTCCATCCGTTTCATAATACATGTCACTTTTGAAGAATAATTTTGTTTCACTTTACTTGTCATTTTCAAGTTTCAATTCAACATTAATTATTGGTTTATCAATAATACCCTTATCTATTTATTGTAGAGAGAAATAATAGAATGAAATAATAAATGGGTAAGAATATTATAGAAAAAAACACAGAATTTCATCAAAAATAACAAAATTTATTTGATTCTTTGTGTTATTATCTTCAAAAGCGACAAGTATTCTAAAATGGATGGAGCAATAAAGTAGAAAATATAACATAGTCAATAACTACATTTCTAAAATTCTACAATAAGGCACGGTCCATTTTCATTATTATAACAAGATCAAAGTACATCAACAGCAAGCAAGATCGTGCCTCTTTAGGGTACAAGTACAACATAGTGCATAATTGTAGCCAAGTCCAGTTCTATAGCCTTGGCTACAAAAGGTACGAGAATGAAAAACATTGCAAGCGACAATTTATTTATGATACACAATCCCATGGTGGCATGGTGGGTGTGTCCATGTTGGAGAGTACTCCTAAACAACAGCATTGGCACCATAGGCATTGTCCAAACCTAAATTAGGTACCCATAAAATAGCCTTATTTCCAAGGAAATGACAAACAGGGTTACTACCAGGATCACCTTTCATAATCTGATGAAGCATATGTTGATTCATGCCTGAAGTATCAGCATGGCAAGTAGCTATTGCATGAGTTTTTGTTCCATCATTAGCCACCAATGGAACCTTAAAAGCTGTTGTTCCATGAACTTCATGACAATAAAATACAACCTTTTGAAAGTTCAACCTATGACACATCACTGCTTTCTCTCCAAGATTTTGTACCGATTCTATTTTGTATTGTTCATGTTTATCTATGAAGGAGCTTGAAAGTGATTGAATATTTTTTCCAAGTTTTGAAATTGCAAATCCAATTAATGTTCCTAAGGATTTTGCACAAAATTTTTGTTCAACCTTCTTGGGTTTATTCTTTACACACATCTCATCAATAGTATATCCCTCTTTTTCAAGGTCTTTAATGTCATGCATCCAATAATAAACACCATAAGGTTGTGCTAAGGGACGCTTGCTGAATTGCATGTTCATTGTTTTGCCAGGATAAAGTTCATGTTCATAGAAAAAGTTTGTTGGGAATTGTGTGTCATCAATTTCCGTTGGAAGGTCATCAATTTCAACACCTGTGTCATAATAAATAGGTTTAAATTAGGATACCTGTTAAGCGACTTAAAAGTGTAAATTTTTTCTTAAATTTTGTGTACTTAATTAATTAAAAATAAAAACATTAAATTCAAATGCATTAATTACAAAAAAATAATATTAATAAGTATTCTTGCTAGGTACCTATTATTTTCTTCTTTCAAAGGAGGTCCTTACTAGGTTGAAGTCCTTAATAAGTATTCTTCATTAAATATAATATCAATACAACATTTTAAATTTTTTCCCGCTAACATGTTGCTCTCTCCTTCCCATATTTGATGACCTAGTTGACTCCGACACACGTACCAATGAATATGTTTTATCTTTGATATCTTCAATTCTCTACTAAAAAAAATTATGAAAATTTAATATTTAAAAATATTAATCGAGACGAGTTCAACAACATCTTACATGATATTATTTATCTTTGTGAATTAGTAGAAAAATATGGTCAAAGTATGTTAAGTCAATAATGTATATTGTCAAATAGATCATCTATTGAAGGACGAAGGCAATATTATTTATTGCATTTCAATCATCTACAATCACGCCACTAATTCTAATTAATAAGCGCGTTTTAATAAATAGTACATATTTTGCTATTAATTAAATATTATTAATCAGTATTTTAATGTTCTCGTAAGTTTAACTCAGTTAGTATGGACAATGCATAATATATTCAAAGTCCAGGGTTCAAACTCCAGCCACCACAAAAAAAATTAATATTTTCATAATCATCTAAAACTCAAATAAAAAATGTTTGATCTTCTTTAATGGACACGCCCCACCCCCACCCAACTCACTATAACAAAACCAAAACACATCACAGACACACCTCGAAATAAACAATTTTTATCAAACCTAACCTCACCTCACCCATGAAAACGCTCTCTCTTTCCTTAGTGAGCAAAACAAAACTTTTTTCATTGTTTCTTTTTTTTGTTACAACTTTTTTCTTTGTTTCATGGAATCAAAAAATTAACCATTGTGACAATAAATTGTAGAAAACACTTGTGATCTATATATTTCTGACATTAAGGTGTAAATTAACAAGCTACATCCACTTTATAAATATATAATGTTTTTAGATAGGTGTAAATTAGTAGCCCCGTATATATAATGTTTTCACTGTTTAAAATTTCTGACTCCGCTACTAATCTTCTTCAACTGTATCATAGTATGGTGTTCTAATAGTAGAAACCATTGAATTTAGTGAGAGATATATAATTGATTCACTCTATAAATATAATGATCTCAGCCGTTATAGTGTTATACTACAGCGGTAGAGGGTAAGAAGTAAAGAGAATTTGCTAACAAGATATTGAATGTTGGACATGCTATGTAATACTCTGTCGGTCTCCCAATTATACCACTAAATATTTTGTTTACAACTTTGGAGATGAAAAAATTAATAAAGGATTTTTTTTCTTTCTTTTTCATTAAATATGATAATTCTGTTTAAAGTTAAAAATATATTTTGTCCCATAAAATTTACTTTTTAGATCTTACATAAATTTTGTAAATATTTAGTCGCTACAGGACAAAAACACATCTTGTATAACTACTTTTTTAAAATAGAAATTAATATTAAATAACAACCTTGAGGTCCAGGCTTTAGAAGTTCTCGCAGAGAAGAGGGAATGGGAGTGTTGGGCCAAACAGCTTCCCAATATTCTTCTTCAGGCAGTGATGCATGGCTTTCTCCGGCAAGTGCAAGCTGCACATCACAACAAACATGTACAATATTCACTTTAGAATCTTAACAAACATTCACAACATAATAAATATATATATATATATAATGTGATATAATATGAATAACTACATTATTAAACATCCAACCCTTCCCTAAACATAAAAATAAAAAAACCAACCCCCACACCCTCTACATGTGCAAGTAATAATTTTACTAACAAAATAATACTTTAATTGCCATATTTTAGGTTGTTGGTTAAGTTTATAGTACATCAATTGGTGACTAAAGTCCAAGAATTCTTAAGTGTTGAGAGGGTCAAGGAAATGAAAAGTTGTAGAGCAGTAAAGACATACAGAGAGAACTGAAATGAAAACGAGAAGGTGATGAAATCCCATTATTGCAATCAACAAGGGAAAGTAAGTAAGCAAGATGTGAGATTTGAACTATAGGTTGAATGACTTATATAGGCCAGTGAGGACCGAGTAACCACTATTTTGGTATTTTAGATTAGATACTAGGCTTATTTATTTTATTTTTTAAAGATACTAGGCTTACTTTTGTATCATCTTTTACACTAACCAGACTTTAACATGTGCGATGGACGAGTTTTTTTTTTAATTCATATGTATTTGAAATTCAGTAACATATTTAACTATGATCACTATTATTGTGAACAATTTTACATGCATAAAAAGAAACAATAAAAGAAAAAAAGAAAGATCATTTCACAGAATTTAGAGAGTAGGAAAAGAATCTAAATATCATGACAAATCTTGAGATCATTTCAAATTATGTATTTCCACATAAGTCATTCAACCCGTGCAATCAAAGTTCTAACAACAATTAATACACCAAAATAACTATTTAATTTCAATTCATCAAAATAATTGTTTGAACAAATATTTAAGAACCAAAAACGATACGCGTAACTGAAGGAAAAGAAAATGATCGTTTATGAGAAGTGGAAAAGGTGTGATAAGAAGCGGTTAATGAGAAGTGGAAAAGGTGGGATAAGAAATGGGGGGTGCAACCAGAGTTCTAACAACAATTAACACACCAAAATAACTATTTGAGAACAAAAAATGATGCGCGTGATAGAAGGGATAGAAAATAACATTTTATGGGAAGTGGAAAAGGTGGGATAAGAAGTGGGAGGCGGTTTTAGAATTTGAAAGCAAAATTAATTCTACAAAAATATGTGTGGCGTAATGGCAAAAACTATGAAGGATGACCATCTATAACATGGTTCAACTCTCAAAGGTAACATTAGGCGTTAACATGTAACAAAATAGTTTAGTTGAATGTCATAATTGTCCTAATTCAATTCATAATATTAATTATCATAAACGTTGGTACTGTATCATATCGTAATATTTCCATGACATCGACTTTGTTACTGACATAACATATAAATTTAATGGCATAGTTTAGTGAACAAAACAAAATCTGGAAGTTTGTCAATTCCATACGTAACACGTTTTAAAGACCATGAAGGGGTGGATATGAATCTGTGATTGAGTCTACTATAAGTGAGTTCAATTCCTCCATTTTTTTACACGGTTTGAGTTTTATAACCCGGAGAGTTTATAAACTGAAATACAATTAAATAATATATGAAAGGATAAATTTTGGAAGCTTATAATGTCACAATATCCGATTTATGCATTGATCAAGTTTATAATTATACTGAAACTGGCACTATAATGTTGTGCATCGCATATGCACATAAAGCGTGCTTATAATATAGTGTATCTGACATTATAAACTTCTAAGTGCAACCGGATTAATATGTAAACAATACACAGACGTTGCTGATTCGAAAATTTTTCTGGGACAATAACAATTAAATGCATAAAAATATAATCCATATTATATAAACCCCAGAAAAAGATTCATAACCATTGATACAAAAAGGATTCATAATCACGGATAAAAAAAAGGATAGGGAAAACTACTTAAAAACAAAATAGCATTAACTTGCAACATATGAAGAACTTATTATAGTCTTTATAAATTGGAACAGACTTAACAAAATAAAACTAAAAAAACAACAGCATCTCCAAAAAAGCATCCACTTGAAAGGTCCTTCACCAATCACGTCACCATGGTCTAATTGTAAACAACATTCAGGTAAATTGATCCTCTCCACCAGAACTTGAAATTGATTGTCCTTTGGATCAATCAAAGTTGCAAAACGGCCAATCTCATCTCCAAAATCTGCACCGAAGATGTTTGGCAAGCATACAACACCCTGAGAAAACAATAAAACAAAATATCAATAATGACGAGCAAGCATAATCACACGAAATTCAAAACAGTAAAGCATACTCACAGCCTCAACGCCATACTCAACAATGTATGACATGTACTTCACTCGCAGCTTGTTGATTTCCTTGTCGAGATCTGAAACTGGATTATTCACCAAAGGACCTGTTAAATAAGGTATCCAAAAATTAGTTAAATGTATATCAGAAAGTGAAAAGAATATGATTAATTCGATCAATGTTCATACGCATATCGGTCAAGCAGTGATACGACATAAGAGTTTCAACATTTCTCCCAACCATGTTGACAATGAAAGATGAAAGATGAAAGATGAAAATAAAATGGAGGTATGTCGTGCAGTAGCCATAGCTATGCAGGTATATATAGGATAATAAAATGTATGTGAAGAATTACAGTTACCTGCATTGGAAACGCACAACAGATGGCTGAGTGGATATTTAAGGGTTTGGAAGGTTGAAATGCAAAAAGTTGAAGAAATAAAAGGAGTTTTTGTTTTCATCTTCAATGTTGAGCACGTTCCTTTATTTTTCCAAAAATAATGCACTTAATATGCTTCAAAATAGGAAAGGACGCAACAAATTAGGAGGGAAGTAGAATATTAAAATTAATTTGGAATGATTTGAAAATTAAATTGGAATGAACAATTAATGCGATAATCAATGGAGGAAAAATATTAGTTTAGAGATTAGGTTAAAATTAGGTTAACGTTTGCTAGACCAGTTAAGCTTGATGAGTAAGAGATAGTTGACTATGAAAATTTATACCAATTAATTAATTACACATTGATAGTCATTATTATATTGGGAAATTTGAATTCAATATTTCAAGGTAATTAAGAGATTAATTTAGGGGTAAATAAGTCATTAGAGATTGTAAAAGAGTTTATGGAGGGAAATCTTAGGTTTGAGATCAAGGGCTGAGGATTAAGTTTTGATTCATCCAACGGTCAACATTCATTGCCACCAAAAGTGATTAGGTCTAATGTTGCTAGACCGTTAAGCTTTATGAGTAAGAGAAGGGAAATCTTAGGTTTGAGATCAAATGCTGAGATTAAGTTTTGATCCATCCAACGACCAGCATTCATTGCCACCAAAAGTGATTAGGTTAAAATTAGGTTAAATGTTGCTAGACCGGTTAAGCTTTATGAGTAAGAGATAAAGATAAAGTTTATAATTTAAAAGCTTAAACACACTTTTAACCCCCTAAATTTGCATTAGTTGCAATTTTAGTCTCCTATTAAAAAAAACACATTCCAACCCCCTAAGTTTCCCCTTTTTGCAACTTTTAATTTTGATCATTCAAAATTAACCATTCAAGACAATAGAAAATCAAGAAATCAGTCCCAATCTATATTGTTTGCCCTATAAATTTGAAACTTGCTCAACAAAACACCACACTTGTGTTTTATTGTCTTAAATGGTTGATTTTGAATGATCAAAATTAAAAGTTGAAAAAGGGGGAAAAATTAGGAGGCTGGAATGTGGTTTTTTTTTCAATAAGTGTCCAAAATTTTAACCAATTCAAAGTTAGAAGGTCAAAAGTGTATTTTAGCCTAATTTAAATACTAGTAGTTGGTAAACCAATTTGCTCATCCACCATCATAATTAATTGGTTTAAATACACAAATCTTCACCGCAAATGTCAATTGTTTTGATTTTATTCATTGTAAAAATATATTTTTTAGTTTTAGTCCTTGCCAATATAAAATATTTTGTTTGGACATTGGTGTTTTGTTTTACTCTCTGTAAAATATGTTCATATTAAAATTGTTCTTTATAATATATATTTTAATCCTTATTTGAGGTCTTTAAAAAAAATCCTTATTTGAAGTACTAAAATCAAATAATCTACAAATTTTAAGAAAAAATCTAATATGATTTTTTTGTAAATAGAATTTTTTTGGTAACATTGTTCTATCACTGGTTTATAACTTATTATTTCCACTATAGTTGAAGTAAGCTTATTAACTTAAAGCTTATACCTTCTTCCAACAAAAAAAAACTTAATGCTTATACTTTACCATTCTTTCTCGATTTTATCTCATTATTAATAAAAAAATCTTTTTATATTTATTAACTTCTTCAAGCAATAATAAGTTTACAAATATCATCTTATTAGTGCAAAGTTTTTACAGTTGCTTAGAATTTTTTCTCCATTTTTTCATTTGATTTCTATCATTGTAGTATTCAACCTTTGAGATGCTTTAGGGTACGTTTGGAACCATGGATTGTGGAAGGAAGGGGGCCTAACAGGAAAGAAAGTTTATGGAATTCTATGCTTCCATGGTTTGGTTTGATTATAAACAAGGATGGAAAGAAACTTTCTTATGGGTCCCACAACAAAAACCAATCCTCTCCAAATTGGAAGAAAGGTTGCGGAACATGTCTTTTTATTGAAAAGACATAAAACTCACCATCATCTTTTTATAACATACTCCCTGCGCTCTCAAATATAAGAAAAGATTCTTTTTTTATGTTCATTGAATAATTAATGTATCTGCTTTACAATGTAGACCAGATACATTAACTACTCAATGAATCTACAAAAAGAATATTTTCTTATATTTGAGACCGAAGGGAGTATATTAATATATTAATTAAGTTTTGATATATAAATTGTTTTTTATTAATAATAGGGTTAATTAAGTAAATGGTCCCTATAAATATTCAAAATTTTGCTTTTAATCCCTACAAAATAAAATCACATTTTTTAGTCCCTATAAAATTTTCCATCAACATTTTTAGTCCTTATAAAATTTTTCCATCAGCATTTTTAGTCCTTGTAAAAAATTTCCATCAACATTTTTGGTCCCTAAAATGCTTAAGGAAAATATCGCAGGGACTAAAAAGTGTGATTTTATTTTGTAGGGACTAAAAACAAAACTGTGAATATTTATAGGGACTAAAAACTTAAATAACCCTTAATAATAACTATATGTCTATCAGTACCGAAAAATATTAAGTGGCAGATAACTTATATTTATGTATATACATTATTGGTACATATGCTATATTAAAATAATTTGTTATATTAAATTAAAATTGTATAATACTTGTGTGTATATATCATTTTTATGAAAGGGTATAAATGTCATTTGGAAAATATAGTTTATTCTTTCCTTCCACTTTCTATTCACTTTCACTATAACCAAACAACCATCAAATCATCTCACTTTCTACTCACTTTCTTCTTATTTTCTTTCTATTAACAATCTTTCCTCTAATTTTCTTTCCTTTAACTTTCTTTTCTCATCCGAACAGAGCCTTAATGTTGATCATATTTCATCATGATGATTTTGTTTTTTTCCCCTTGTGGTTACAGGGGTGTTTTGTGGTTATGTTTCGTTTATGTTTGTTCAACTATTTGTATTTCCTATTCTTAGCAAAAGTTGCGTTTATTTATTTAATACAAAAAAACATGACAATGATTTCATATACTCCTTTTTCAATGTTTATTTTAAGGATGCTTTTTCAATGTTTATTTTAAGGATGCTTTTTCAATGTTAAAGCACGATTACAATTATGTAATGTATATTATGTTGTAAGAGTTTTGCTAACCAGTGTTCTAAGAGAAATAGTTAAGGATTCTATTAATAAAAAAATTATTTTAAAAATACAAATTTTACTTTTTTATTTTATTAGCAACAATTACACCACTTTTCAATGTAAACTTACTTATCTTAATGCTTTAACAGATACCTTAAGACAATGTTCAGCATTTTCCACGTTTTAAACCTAATATTGTTGAATCATTTTTCCTACCTGCTCCGGTGACTAATTTATTAATGTCGGCAATCAATTTGAACAATCTTCCTTTAAAAAAAGCAATAAATTTGAAAGGAAAAAAAAAACCATTTCAATCAATATGTTTCTTCAACACTTTGTTTTTTTAATTTTTATAAATTCAACACTTCATTTTCTCTCCAACTCTTTTTTCTTAATGTACTAATTTATCTATTTCTTTCTCTCAGAATTTAATGGGTGAATACGTGTTCGAAAAACATTTTCCTAAAAAGACAAAAAATTGAGGGGACCCATAAAATGAAAAATAATGTACTCCCCCGTCCCATTTTAAGTGAGCATTTTGTTAATTTCACACATATTAAGAACAAATGTATAAATGAAAAATGTACATCCAAATTGATGAAAGTAAGAGATATTGGGTCTTCTTCCCTTAAAGAGTTCATATGTTATTTTCTCCAAGATAGATCTGATGTAGATTCTATTTTGGACATAACATGTTGTATTCACTGCTTCTGCCCAGAAATGTTTAGCCAAATTATTTTCATGAATCATGGTTCTTGCCATTTCTTGTAAAGTTCTATTCTTTCTCTCTACAACCC
>Ga0315914_1007508_pt1 | contig 15051 bp, 10 predicted proteins | sample MpolenodulesMG_FD_203920 | JGI IMG/M metagenome (GOLD analysis project Ga0315914, IMG submission 203920) | Medicago polymorpha root nodule microbial communities from Los Angeles, California, United States - elongated nodules | ecosystem: Host-associated > Plants > Roots > Nodule | place: USA... | reverse complement strand
AAACTTTGAAAAATACATCAATTTAGTCAATAAATTATCATGTAAAAAATTATTTTTTTTAACCGGAGGATTGAATAATTGAATGAAAGAATAATTTAAGTAATGACTTAAAGATTAAATTAAAGGTTTTTCTAACATGTACGAATTTGCACATGTTAGAAAATTTAAAAAGTTAAATTTACATTAAAACTTATGTATTAATATTAAATATGTTTTCCAATAAAAAAAAATTCTCTTTTAGTTTGTTTTAATATGTATAATATTACACATATTAGACAAACCCTTCGATTAATTCGATTAATTGCTTATTAAGAAGCTTTTCTATAGAAAGAAAAGTGAAGCAAAGAGTGTAAGAAAGGAAAAAGGATGAGGATTAAGAAGAAAAGCTTAACCATGAAGTCACTCTCAGATCAAGCCAACACAACAACAAAGACAATCAAACCAATCAAATCCACACACGACATCAACAAAACAACACAACACAACACTCTTCCGTAGAATTCAATGCAAAACATCCTCTTTCTTTGTATTCTCTACATTTTCCTCACCTCATAAAAATCCCAACTTTTCTTCCAACCCTTTTCATTTTTTGATCTAAATCCTTCAAATTCATAACCAAAACAGATTTTCATCCATTTTCCCATCTGGGTTTTCAAAAAAAAATCTGATTTTTTGAAAAAAAATGAATTTTAGAAATTTAGAAGATTTCTGGGCATTTTATGTGAGCCAGCATTCAAAAAGAGCAACAAGACATTGGCACTTTGTTGGAACGGTTTTGAGTTTATTGTTTTTGTTGTGTTCTTTTTTGTTTAGTTGGTGGTTTTTGTTGTGTGTTCCTTTATCTGGTTATGGATGTGCTTGGTATAGTCATTTCTTTGTTGAGAAGAATGTTCCAGCTACTTTTGGTCATCCCTTTTGGTCGTTTTTGTGTGATTATAAGATGTTTGGGTTGATGCTTACTGGACAAATGGATAGAGAGATCAAGAGGCTTGGTAAAAGACCTGTGTTACAAGGGTTTTGATTTGTTGTGTTTGATTGGTCCTTCTTGTTCGAGGTGAGTTTCAATCTGAACTTGTGTGTGTGTTTGTGTTTCTGTTTGTTTCAGTAACCTTTATAGAGTGGTTAGCCATGTTTTGGTTATTGGTTTGATTGGTTATGGATGATTTTGCTGATATATGTTGATAATTGAATGAAACTAATGTGTGTGGGCGAGTATGAGAGTATAACTTGCTGGATTAGGACCTGTTTGGATTTATTTATTTGACATGTTCATAAGTTGTTTTTAGCTTATTTTCATAAGCTCTCCAAGATAGGTTATGAAAATAACTTATATGAAAACAGATTCACTCTATTTTGTCTTAATAAAGACTTAATTAAATTGTTTGTCCTGCTAAAAACATCACAGCAGGACAAAGGCATAAGTTGAAGAGAATTGGATGGAGTAGTGGAATATGGGTTGGCTTGTTTATATATGTTTCAGATACATAGATGTTGAAATTGTGTAGATAACATAGATGGAAAAACGTCTTGGACTATTCAGTTCTTTTAGTCTGACCCGGAACCTATATGTGACCGGTTCAAGCGACAAATAAGATCAAAAATATACGAGAACCGATGAAATCTGACTTACTGATTTGGTATGGAAATCGGTAACTTGGCTGCCGAACCACCCTAACAGTTAGAAATGATGTTCCACATTAGAATCATACAATTAAAATAAATTTGTGAATGTCTACTGTTAAGACACCTGGGTCCGATAGAGTTGGTGACCCAATCATTAGGCCCAACTCACACAATCACAGCCTCTAGAAGATTGTAGAAGCAAAGGGAATGAGTTAGTTAACTCCCTCGCTGATTTCAAGGGATTTCTGTTGAGTTGTGAGTTAGTTAGGAGGGATTTCTCTCTGGTTTAGGAGTTTATAGAACTCTGGTTTACATTCCGTTTTCCTGCATTTCCACCATCATAAGAGCTTCAAGCTCATCCACTTACAGTAAATAATACACATTTTTACCTTAATTTTCTGGTTATCTTCGCTTCTACACTATAGATGTCAGATGATACTATGCTATTTCACCTTTTTATGTCATCTTAAACTTGATTGCTTGGTGTACTCGAGAGGTTTCAGAAAGGCTATTAGCTTTCAGTTATAAATCTTTTTTTGCAAGTCTCTTTGTGCGTTACTTGATGATAAAGTATGCTTTTATGCTATCAGATAAACTTGGAAGTGTTTTCTTTACGGTATATAGTTTCATGAAGACCTCAAAAGTTTGCAAAGTACCCTCTTTATGAATCATGTGGCATAAGACAAACAATTTATGCATTATACTTCATCTTGAAAACTTCTACATCTAATTGGATAAAATAACAAAATAAAGCTACTAAATTTCCATTTGATCATCTATTATGTAGATTTGTTGGCTTCAAATATTTTAAGTTATGATTGTCTATACTCCATACGACTAATAATTTGTAGAGAAGTAACTTCATTTTGTTATCATGTGGACAGTCCGCAGGTTTGTCAGTTTGCGATTTCGAGCTTTGAAGTGTTTCAGACCGACATCGATACATGAAAGCTTGAAGTGCAGATGGATTCATATGTGGTCGTGCAGTGAGAATGATGGTGTTGTATAGTGTTCAAAATTTATTAGTATGATATGAAGCATAACACCACTTGAAAAGTTGTAACTAAATAATACCATTTTTTGTGGTGTGTTCTATCTAATGCAGCATACAACTTACCCTTATTTGCATTCTAACATCTTTTTCTTTACTAATTTACATTTTTCTTGAAAACTAATTTTGGGAACTCCACGACACGCTCCCTTCTCCCTCTCCGACTTTGTGCACACAACAAAAGAACCAAAAACTTGTATGATCTTAACCAATAGAAACCATCATAGATTCACACGCAACTAGATAACAATTTTTAGCAATTCAGGACTTTTTAAATGAAAAGAGGCCAAGTGAGGGAGTTAAAAACCTCTAAAGTGTGCTTTGTAACGCAAGGATATAATCTTGCATTGTCGAGGAGGCAACTAATACCGGTATCAGTTGTTGACTAGAATTAAATCTATGTAATTGCATTCTGAAAACTTGTTTGAGGTCTCTCTTGAATTACTCGGAGCCCTGATACATTTAGGTGTCATGGGAGCTAAATTCAAAATAAGAGTTTCAAAATGTAGTTTTCAAAACACACAGCATTATCAAAACCAGTTTCTGGAGTACTCAATCAAAGTCATTCTCAAGTAATGTGTGAAATACACTATCATGCATTTCAGAAACAGGTGAAACACAATTATGTGGGAATATACAATGATGAAGACATTCATACACAACAAAACCGTCCATTCCAAATACAACTACAACACTGCAAAACATGTAGGATTGAACGAAGACCATATTTATGTAAAATTGTCTAGCAGAGTTGCCAGTGTGGGAATGAGCTTGTCAGGATAACAATTGGCCAAGTTGATTAAGACATGCACTATTTTCAAAAATTTGAATTTATCTTTTCGCAAACCAAAAAAATCTTTCCGCAAACCAGAAAACAAGAACAGTTAAGAAATCATTTCACGGTGATCTCTCATTTGTGTCCGTCTCTCATAAATAAAGCTCTCCATTTCTTTTGTAAAATGGAGAAGATCTTGAACCTTTGATAATACTCATAAACCAGCTGCTTGAGAATAATACGTTGTAATAACTAGATAAGTTCATACCAACATAGCTTCCACTAAGGAGGTAAATGCAGAATAACTTCTACATTGGAGTTAATGAAATGCTAATAAGTACTTCCCCAAATTAATATTCACATACAGGGAATATTCTAACCAATGTAATGAAACTTGAATCTAGTAAAAAACTACCCTTTCAACAATTTGTAATCACTACTTAACAAAGAAAATTATAAGGGTAATATACATTGAGATCCTAAACCTAACTATTCATCTAGATAACCACAAGAAATGGTTTCAGGCCTGAATTTGAGCGGTGTCGATTACTGCTTAACTAATTACTACCTAATTACATGATATGATGAACCTTTGGATGATGTTCATTTGCAGACCTTCAGTAGATCCCTTTGATCTAGCTTTCAACATATGATTCTCCCACCAGTGAAAGCTTTACAGACCATGAGTTCCTCACTGACTACTTTCGCCTAGCTACATGATGTCCTTTGCTATCGATTCTTATCCTGTCGGCATACATGGGAAGGCGGATTATCTCGTTTATTTCAGTCAACAGGACATCCTCGGTGATATTGTCTTTTATGCTTCGCATCACCTGCAACATATTGAGCAAATAGCTATAACGATATGCAAAATCAGAGAGAAAAAGGAAATTCAGAATCAAAGGAGTTGGTAAAGGACCTTCTTGTAAGTATTTAAGTCATTGGGAGTTGACTTATCTGTTCTGACTCGCTTGAATATCCATTCATTTCTATCACCATCCCAAGCACACTCTATGATCTTTCCAGAATAAAGCATGGGGTCTGAACCTTCTGCAGATTTTAGATTTTCATTAAGCATTTGAATTGAACCGAATGCAACTAAAAAAACAGGACAAGCTACAAACTTCAAAACGTAAACATGACAACATCATGCACGCACAAGTGTTGCTGAAACATCATTGCAAACAAACTTAGACGCCAATTCCCATACCCAACTTTCTGGTGGGTGCTAGAAATTGGTTATAGTGATAAGAAAATCACCAATCTCGAGACCAAATAAGTATGTGAACCTGTAAGTACTGAGAAACAAATGAAGCCATGACCTGACTAGACACAGTAGAATTTCCTATTCTATAATCAAGCAAGAATGCTTTAAATTTTTTTAAAAAATGAAGAATGAAATCCCATTGTTGGTTGAAGTTATAGTATTTAGGTAGGGGGAAAGAGGAGGGCGGAAGAGGGAATAGAAACTCCAAAGAATAGTCTATCATATTTATATGCGGTGTAATAATTCATTACTAAATAACGAACTGTCCTATTTATTTATTTATAACAAAAATTTGGGTAAAGTTTAGCATAATATTACTAGCCCAAGTACAGGCTCGCTGATACAATAATCTCAGATATACCCTGATATTCCAAACATACATTGTAGATATTCAAATAACTAACAAAATAAACTGAATGAGTTGGACAGGTGTGATGAAATAAAAAAATCTTCCTGACCTTCGAATGCAACAATAAACCCTTCCATGAGTTTCTTTTTTCCACGTTCATAGAGAAAAAGTAGCCGGTGATCATCAACAATCTGTCAAACACAAACAGCTAGATATTAGTTGGATGCATCGACAACAAACTAGAAGTGACCAAATGATAAGTGGAACGGGAAATATTCAATAACATGCGTAATAAGTTAAAAAATATCACCTCATAGAGAAAATCAACTGAATTCAGAGCAGCATATTTCCACTTTAAGAGACCTTCATGAGTACGAGGTACATAAGGATCGTCCCATCCCTGATCATAAACATTGTCAGCAACAACCTCCATTCACTTCAGTAACACGAGGGAAAGAAAAAGGAAATACTATGTGGTAAGGAGGAAATAAATGAATGGACCAATGTATCTAGACTATAAGCTAGTCTAGCTGACATTGATCCATAAGCTAGGGTATATATGATGTCTCTTTTACTGGACATGATGTTAAGATTGCCATAGAAGGTACAAGAATATCCATTCTCATGCTAAATAAGACGAAGCAGTATGTAGGCCTTGATGTGAGAGAGAACCAATGGGGGAAAAATACCTTAAAGACTAAAAGTCACATGATTGAAATTATTGGTTACTAGCCAGCTCGGCATTGGACCAGAAGCAAGTTACTCAGGTCAGAAGAGATAATGTCATCAATATTCAGTAGAAAAGAAAATGATCTATACTCATTACCCACCTGAAATATGAGACCATCTGCATCGTGTGAGAGTTTTGGAATGAATTCATTCAAAAGTTTTGTCACAGCAGAGAGCAACCAAAAATCTTTCCTCCTCACCTAATCATTTCAGATATATATATCAATAGCCAACTACCAGGTGAAAAATAAAGCTCAAGCTGTTTGCCCAATTTCAGGTCAGAAATGCATACCCTGAAAAGCTCCATGTCATATATATAGTAAGGATGTTTGCGATGGTACCGTTCATGATTCCTGGGTTCAATCACTTCTTTCTCAAGCATCTTCCATCGCTCACAGAAAGGCCGCTGCTCCAAGTTTGTACCAGTTTAACCATAAATTTGTTAATAAGGAAAACAAGCATGGATTATCGACGATAAAATTAGAAGAAAAGCTATACAAACATTTGATTTTATCAACCAAAAATAAAATTGATTTGAAGATATTTAATCTTTTAAGAAAATATAACTAAAGCACACCACAGCATGGTCTATTTAAAATACACAAATCCAAAAGCGCAATACATAGAGAGGACATGTTAGCATTTTACATCTCTATCTTTCTCCACACTGGATTTCCCTCTCACTTTAATGTGTGAAATACTACTATTAAAATATCATCCTCGTGTATTCGTATCTGATGCTAGCCAGCCCTCAACTAAAGGACTAAATCCCTACTTTTGTATATCGTAACAATCAGCTACGTTGACAGGAACTTTGGGTGATTAACAGAGAATCATGCAAACAGAAATTTAACTAAATCTATAAAAAAAAAAAAAAAAGATAAGTAAATGAAAAGTGTATTGATCTTGAAGCCACTATAGAAACAATAGCTATATTGCTTCCATAGAAAATAAACTAAATTAAAAAGAAAAAACTGCTATGTAAGGTCATAAAAGAAACAGCTGGTATACTGTCTAGAAAAACAGGGTTGCATTTGCTTAGTTAGCCACAAGAAATTGAAAATAAGAAAAAAAGGTTGCAATAATTTCAGTATTTTTGCACTATGCAAATAAAATTACACCTAAGGGCATGATTATGGAACAACTTTATTCGAAACCAAAATGAGAACAGAAAGTATTGTATTCTACAGTTACAGATAAATCGGACCTCTATCACAGAAACGAAGTTGACCGCCATCAGATCATATATTAGGTATCTCCTTTCCTGCTTTTTTGAATTTGGCACTGTATCAATAATCATCTCCCCATCAAGTAAAGTGAAGTGGTGAGTCTTCTCTGCCAAGCCCTTGAAAGCCAAAATATAAGAGTATTAGCAGTATACCATTACCGCATATTCAGAAGCTTTCACTTTAAATTAACAGTATTAGCAGTATACCACACATACATCATTTGCAACCCTGCATGGAAACCTCATTTGAATCCTTCTAAAATTGAAGTTTCTATCAATCAAGAAGCATCCATCCATAGTTATTAGCATCATATATCTTGTTCCATCAGCTTTCCATGTTGCATAGTAGTAACGCTGGCGTAGCAGCTGTAAATTTTCCCTGCTTGCAAAGCAACAGAATTTAACATACTACGGATAAAAAGGCTAAATCGATAAAGAAATTTAATTACTATATTTACTAAACTATGGAAGCATAAAAGTAAATGACAAGTTTAGAAAGAGATTTAAATATTAATATAACATAGAAAAATTTAAACAATTAGTATAATTACAACAGAAATCTTTTTGGCACTAAGACTATATCTGTAAGAGACAAGATATGAGACTCTTGAAGTGAACCATTCATTGTGAAGGAGAGAAGATGGAATGCTAGCTAAGGACGATGCATTTCTGGAAATAATGAAAACAATTATTTTGGTATTTTCATTGTTTCCAAAAAAATGCACACAATTGTTCATTTCAAGAGTCAAGTTTTTCTTTGTTAGTAGGTAAAAACAAATTTTAAAAAATGAAAATATAAAATGTTTTACAAAGTAAATGGGGCCTTAGGTTTGCCACTTAGTTAATATAATATATCACTATATAGCATGTTAATGGCTCAGATAAATTGGACCTGTTTAAAGAAACTGGGTGTGACCCTGGAAATTGCATGTGTCCTCTGGTCTGCACATTCAGAAATTAATAAAATGCATTAGAGATACATTAATAAGGTAAGTCATAGTTTAAAGGGAGGAGAATCAGCAGCTAAGAAAAATCACAATTTGAAAAGAAAGGGGCAAAGCAAGCAAAACCATGTTATCAGCAGCTAACATAAACATATATGAAACCAAACACAAAATTCAACAATAGTCTGGGTATCTAATTTATTCATGAACTTTCTGACATAATAATGTCTCATGCAGAAAAATATAAGATCTGTGAAATAAAAGAAGCATTTAGAAAAAATAATGACCTTACAGAAACAATAATCACAAATCAATCATAAACAATGACAGACCAAGCTTGATTTTAGTTACAAGCAAAAAATGAGGCTTTAATGAAAAATTTCGCTTTTTTGATAATTAGCTTATTTTAAAAGAGAAAAATTAATAATCACTATCAGAAATAATTCGGTTTTGCGTCCTACAAGAAGCACCAATTTTTGCTTCATGTTAACAGTAGATTTTTTGCATCTGCTATCACCTAAACAATTTTTTGGCTAAACACCTTGAAAGATAAAAATCAATTTTCCAACTTAGAGAAAATCTTATTGATTTTGCAATACGGTTACAGAGGCTCCTAGTAAAGGTAAAGCAACCATGAATCGCAAAATTCTGGCTCGAAATTTCTTTAGCAAAACATGCATTAAAACCTCTACAAACATGGAATATCAAACATTTAACAAACATATAATGCCATGTCTAAGCGCACAATTGTAACCAACAATAAGGCAAACATAAATAAGTACTAACAACCTGCAGAATACATCCCCACCAATTTAATTCTTGCCTTGCAATTTAACAAACAAGTAGTGAAGCTAATAAAACTGAACATTTTAATTACATCACTGAGTTGCCACTGATCCAAATACTAATCCCACACATCAAATACAGATATTTAAAAGGCTTACCCCAGCCCCCAATTTGAGTATCTGAAAGCAGAACTGCCGAAATGCATCTTGCTGATCATTAGGTATCTCATCTCCCAAAACGTCATCGTTTGTCATTATTGTGTCAATCTCATGGTTCTCCTAAGAAAATAGGAAAGACATCAAGATTTAATTACCATCAGGAAAAAGGATTCGGTTAAGAGTATAAGCATGTAACTGTTTAGTTTTTCTCGAGGCCTTACATAGTCTCTACTGTACCGGACTATTTCTCTATGCTGTTAGTGTTAAGCTGTCGGTGGCCAGCTGTCATAGGCAGATATAGTTTGGTTAGAGTCTGCTATGACTCATGTTCTATAAATATGGGTCACCTCAGAACCCAATATAATAACTCATTCAGTTTCAATATTCAGCAATGATTCAAAATTTCTCAGTTTATCAAACACAGTTAGATCCTAAGTACAAAACCAATTAACAACTAGGTTCAAGAATTTACTAAGGAAATAGAAACATCCCTTGAAACAGTCATGAGCAAAAGATAAGTGAGAATGAATTGCCGCAAACACGACCATGCCCCATAGCATATCTATAGAGGTAGAGTCCCACTTTCACTCTAATCCAATCAAGTACTTCAAAGTATTACAAAAATGAGCACATTGCCATCAAATTTTGGCCCGTTATTTTTTCCAAAATCTAAAAAAATCAATACAATCCGCTCAAGCCGAAGGGGGTCACAACCATTATACATCCAGACCATATTATTCCAAAGGAAAATTGCCACCCTACAAGGTAGAGACAATTAGACCACTGTTTTTGAACTCAATACGTAACAATGGTACCCCCACCTCTCCCAAAAAAAGTTTTTAGAATGCTATGTTATGCTTTACAGGTTTTACTTCGTGCGAAAATAAATAAATCTTCGAGTTGGCCCCCTAAACCGAAACCATGTGTTAGAATTAATAGGAAAATGGAAACAAAACTCGCATGAAAACACACCCGAAGATCGACAACCTAGTCATAATATGATATCATTAAAAAACTAAATATCAGAATTGATTTTCTATAAGATTCATACTTGCAATGGAGGACCTGCTACTCCATCATCATCATCATCATCATCATCATCATTATCTGGAGCTGCTTCACCATTGAGATCAACAAGTTCAGGAGCCCTCTTCCACTCCGGAGTAGCAGGACAGACTATTGTTTCAGGCTTTTTTTCATGATAGAATTTATATAATGAATCAATATACTCAGGTTTATAGATTCCAGGAGGACGTGCATCAGAAAATATTTTGATCGCCTGTAAAAAATGAAAACAAACAAGTAAAAATATTGAACTTGTGCAACGTCACATAGAGATACGAAATCATATTCATATAGTTACTCAAATGCTGACCTGAGTAACAGACATTGACATTGTGCGCATTAGATAATGGACAATCATATATCCTGTACGATTGTGACCATGTGTACAATGAACAAGTATATACTTCTTCGAGTGTTTTTGACGCGATAAAAATTGCATAACCTGGAATTGAAAATAATCAGCGGTTAACAATTTCTGATCAAAATGTTAATCCGAAAATCACATCACATATGAGCATGAAATTATAAAACATTATTGAAGAATAAAGAACTATATAATATTAAGATATAAAACCAATTAATTATTAATTAGATAGAACATAATATTATTCCACAATAAAAATGAAATGAAGATGGTATAAAAATTAAATAAATAATGAAACCAATGCAACAAATAAATTTGAAAGTATCAGAAATCCCTATGACTGAGGTGATGTACTTGTTTATTCATGTAAGTAACTCGTAAAAGAGAAATAGATGCCATATTCTTCAAAATAACTTGTAAAGACTACAACAATGCTATTAAAAAAGAAACCAACCTCGTTCACAAAATGATTAACAGATGAATTATCAGGTACTGAACCGCGGCCCTTGCATTGGATCTAAACCACAAACATGATGCTCAAATGTAAGAACAAGAAAAAGGAGCCACTTATTTAAAGATATAATATATACTTAAAAAACATATGGTTGGGGAGAAGGTTGTCCACAACAAACCTTAACATGCTTGATACCCTCTTTCTTTAGATCTGATACTGGATAGTATCGAGAAGTATTTGTCAGATCAATGACCAGACCAAGCTGCAAGCCAACACAACAAACTGTAAAAAAGGCAGTCAAATGAACCAAGCCAAGGGTGCACAAAAGATTGTGCGACTCATGACAAGTAGTGAAGAATTGTTTTGAAAACTAGTTTGTGGCATTCCCTTTTTTCTTTCGTTGTTTAATAAGAATCTAGAAATCCTTTCATTGATCACTACCGTAAAAAACTTATATGAAAAAGAAGAGAAAACACATTCTACTTACTTTTCTCCCTAAAAGTCGCAGTTGATGTATCACTTGCTTAAATGAGTATCTTTTACCAGGTAAAATATAGTCATTGAAGGATTCACCCAATGGAACCTTAGAAGGTATCATGCCAAAAATTTCCTGGCCAGACGAAGGGCAATCCAACCAACCTGCATGTAAATAATATAATGATAATAAATCATGTTTTACTAACATTGACAATAATCTTAATCTGTCACATAAAATAAATAGTAAATATATCAAATGTCTTAAGGAAAATACAAAAAATATCAATCTCCACCCAGAGCCCCAAAAGAACTCAAAATGCTTGCAACTTTGGCAAAATATCAAGCCAATTTTATTCACCCAAAACAAATTTTAGAATAACTAAAAAAAATAAAAAATTAGAATAAATAAAGAAAATAGCATCTGAGGAATCTAATAAATATCCCAAAGAATCGTCCAACATAAGTATATAAATGGAATTGTATAAAGAGCAATCCAGTTTACCATTTTAATAAAGACTAGTTATTTGAAAATAATAAAATGTTGAGACAAAATATAAATGAAACTACATCACCAATTACCACCAGCAAGGCAGTGAGTTGTCCAGGGAAGAAATCCTTACCCGGAGGAAGCTTACTTCTATCATATGATTTAAGGATCTTATTATGGAAAAAATTATCATATCCAGGTGGCTGTGATACTTGCACGGGCCTGTCATCTGGACGTTCTCTTTTCAACCGTTTCTTTCTTTCTTCACGTTCCTAAAACAAAGCAGGAGTTTAGCAATTGAGTTAATGAACAAAAATGTATTGCTTTGGAGAAGAAGGAAAAAAACTCCTTGCACAACAAAATACAGTCAAGTTAACCACAAAAATAACCCTTCAAAATGAAAGTGGATTCCTGACCAAAACTTATGAAAATAACTATATATAAACCATACCAATCCATAGTAGTCAATAGCGGCCGCGCGTAGCGGCGATGAACCACTACGGTAATCGTCAAAGCGGCGCGAAATCAAATATCAGCCGCTTCAGCTGTATAGTGGCATAGCGTAGCGGAGCGGATAACAGCCGCTATTTGATTTTAGTAGGAGTTTTTTTTTTTCCCTCTGTTTTCTTTTGATTTATGGTTTCTCTTGTTTTATGATTTTTTTTTTATTTGTTCCTTTGTTTTTTGGTGTTTTGATTTATGCATGTTTCATGAGACTTGAGTATTATATTTAATTTGATATTAAATATAAGTTTTTTTTTGTTGAGAAATATATAAGTTTGTTTATAGTTTATAGTATTATTCATGTAATTTGTCCAAAAAATAATCAAATGTCGGTGACCGCTATTTGTTATACCGCTATACGCTATCCCGCTATCCCACTTTTGGGGTTGGCCGCTACGTGCTGCTATCGGGGATTGACTACTATGTACCAATCATTGATGCATATAAACCATATCTATCAATTTTGTTAAATAGAGGCTATAGCGTTATTGCATAGCGGAATTTGAAAAAATTGATGTTGTTACACGATAAGTATTTAGTAAAAAATATCATGAAATAGCGGCTATAGTGGAGCTATAGTGCTGTTGGAATTTGAACTAACCGCTATTTTCTGCAATCCACAATTGACAACACTAATACCAATAAATAAGAAACTACAATCACAGTGTTCCAAAGGTATCATGAATCAAATCCAACTTAAACCACCAACCATGACAGTATCAAACAAACAACAACAACAAAGCCTTATCCCACTAAGCGGGGTCGGCTACATGGATCAAATTACGCCATAATGTTCGATCACAAACCACACAGTATCAAACAGAAAAAGAAAAAAAAAGTAAGAATAGAGAAGAAAGGGTACCCGGCGAGCTATATCAGCTCCACTTTCTATGTGCTCTTCTGGTGCAATATACTCTTCGACCTGGTCCTTTTTTGGCGGATTATACTCTTCAACCTGGCCCTCAAAAGGATCTTCATCTTCCTCCGGCAAAGGAGAGGCATTCAAGTCCATAGAAATCGTCATTACACACCACCAAGTAACATTCACCCGCCACAATGCAATTCAAAAAACCACACCTACATAAAATGGTATCTATAATCCTTCTATCTGCGCAAAACAATCCTATTACTATGCCAGCATGCCACAGCAAAATTCCATTAAAAAAATTAAAAAACCAAATTCTACTTCCTCATTATTCAAACTTCAAACATCACAATAGACCAATCAATGGTGAACAATCTAGTACCCTGGATACGCACTCATCATCCAATCATTTAACGGCGTGTTATTTTTTATATTTAATTATTTTTAACTGAATTTAATTTTGAATTAATTTTCCTTACAACAAAACCTTATGTACCAAAAAATTCTCCTAGAAAAATTTCGAAATCCGTATGAAAAATACTTCATATGAAATTCTTAGTTTTCTCTAAAACTCAAATAAACCAAATTACCCAAATTTACCCTTCACCCAACAAAATCACATATTTCTCTGTTTTTCCCTCTTAAATCTTTCCAACAACTAGAATTAACTAATTTTCAGTTCAAAATTACCAAAATTCATGTCAACATTCAAATTCTAACTTCAAGAATTATCAAGATTAACCAAAATAAAGAGTGTTAAAGTGTATAAAACCTACCTCAAACCACGCAAACTTCAAATTCCCCTTCAAAAACAAGAAACCTGAAACAAATTAACAAAACCTAAGTAAAAACCAAAACAAACTTAGATCACAATGAGAATGAAAGAAAAAAAAAAACCCTACCTACTAGAATTGTACTAGCTTTTCAGAACGGTTCTCAGAGTGATGGAGTTTGAACTCCAAAACCCTAGAGAGAGAGAAACAGTGACAGTTAGGTTAGAGAGAGAAAGGTGTAACTATAAGGAAGTGTTTGTTTGTGTTTTTAGTTTTGAAAGAAAGAGAGAGAGAGACGAAAGAAAGTTTGAAGAAAAAGTGATTATGGAAGTTAAGATTAAGAAGAAAGAAAAAAGAAGTTGTTATATAGTGTCACGGTTCATTCAGATTACGTGTTAAAGTGATTATTACACCGTGGCATGTGTTGTTAGTTCGATGTTTTACATTTACTGTGTTGGATTTTTGTTGGGAATTGATTGGTCGGTGCTAAATTAAGTGTAGATTTTGTTCTAAAGTTTTTAATCAAATTTAATTGGTGGTTAATTAAATGTTATTGAATCTTAGAAGAATTGGTTATATTTGGGGAATCAAAATTGAGTGGTTAATTAAAGATGATTCAATCTAGTAGAAGGGCTTAATTTCGGTTAACTAAAATTTGAAATTCATGACTCGAATAAGAATATTATTTTGACGAAAGAAAGTTACGTGTATTATGTAGATAAAATATTTTTTTTTACTTTATCTATGTTTAGATGCCTATTTCACCCTCAAAAGCACAACAATTATTTTCAGACTTAATACGATTGTGCTAAAAAGATGTTTGAGAGAAGCAATTCTTCTTTATAGTATTTTAGGTTGGATTCTTCGTGTAAACTTAAGTCCTAACAATTGGTGCTTTTATCGAGAGTTGTACCACAGAAAGGACTATATACAGGTTGAATTAAGGCTAGTCGTTGAATACTAATAGATTGGTAAAGCCGTTAAGGAGAAAATGGTTATCGCAATGTCAGTGTTTATAGAGTGAAGTTTGTCGTGGCACATTGAGTAGATACAAATTGTCAATGTAGTACACCCTCCGGTTACTAATATAAACAAAAATCCACTTTTTAAGTTCATTCAATTAATGATGTATGTAGTCTTTATTATAGACTA
>Ga0315914_1007507_pt1 | contig 15053 bp, 10 predicted proteins | sample MpolenodulesMG_FD_203920 | JGI IMG/M metagenome (GOLD analysis project Ga0315914, IMG submission 203920) | Medicago polymorpha root nodule microbial communities from Los Angeles, California, United States - elongated nodules | ecosystem: Host-associated > Plants > Roots > Nodule | place: USA... | reverse complement strand
GGCCGAGAGGCCTCTTTATTGTGGCGTGATGTCCATGCCTTGTGTAGGAAGAAGTGGTTTAGCGATCATGTTAGGTTCTCTGTTGAAAACGGGAAGCATACTCTTTTTTGGTCTGATGTTTGGCTTGGTGGGGTGTCGTTTAGAGTGAGGTTCAGCAGGTTATATGACTTGTCAGTGTTTAAGGGGGAGTCTGTGTTTGATATGTATCAGTTAGGTTGAAGGGAGGAGGTGGAGGCGGGAGTTGTTTGCGTGGGGGAGGAGTTGGTAGGGGAACTTATGTTAGTGCTTCATAATGTGACTTTGCAGGTTGACAAGGATGATAAATGGCTATGGACATTGGAATCATCTCATGCTTTCTCTGTTTGTAAAGTTTATAATTTCCTAACTATTCAACCTCGTATTGCTTCACCGGTGGTTGCTTCATCTCTATGACATAAGGATGTCCCTCTCAAGGTTGTGTTGTTTGCTTGACGGTTGTTCCGGGATAGGTTGCCTACAAAAGACAATCTTCTCCGTCGCAGTGTTATTGATCACGACTCCAGGGAGTGTGTGGCAGGGTGCGGTTTGGTTGAATCGTCTTATCATTTTTCTTACATTGTAATATTTTTGGGTCTGTCTGGCATTTTATTTATAGATGGCTGGGCATTTCTGCGACCGTCCCTCTTTATGTGTCAGATCATTTTAATCAATTCAGTTATAACGGTGGTACCGCAAAGTTGCGACATTCAATTTTACAGGTTATTTAGTTTGCTACTGTTTGGAAAATTTGGAAAGTGAGAAGTAACAGGTTATTCAAAGACAAAGAATGTTCACTAATACAGGTAGCTGATAAGATTAAGTCTCTCACATTTATGTGGTTGAAGGTGAAATTTGCTTCTTTTCCCTTCAATTATCATGGTTAGCGGCTTAGTTAGGCTAATAGTTATTTCTTTTCTTGTTCAGATTCTACTTGTAAATATTGTTTCGACTTTGCTGTTTCTTCCTTAATACACAATTGTGTTAGGAAAGACACTTTAATTCGATAATATATTTAATTCTAGTCTCTTAAAAAAATATAATTCACTAGTAATTGTTTTGTGATCTGTTTAATGATTGTTCACATTCTTCATAAACTATATATATTATGAATAGGAATCCATCCTTTGACACGTCTCCATATGATTAGGCTGCTTGTAATTTTTGGAGACAAGGGTGTCAGATTACCACTTTCCATTTGCATTTGTTTAACTTCTTTAGAACCCATAAAAGAAAAAAAACCTAATATTATACGATAATAAAATCTGGCAATATATTAAATATGTGCAACTGTTCTGTAAACAGCACCACATTCAAAGCATCTTTCCACTAATAATTAAATCAAAATAATCTGCAAACCAATTATAGACCCATCACTATTAAAATGTCAAGATCAGAACCCATAAATATTTTGTTAATCTTTATAAACTGGATTTTAGCTAACAACCTCTATCAACAAAAAATTAAAAGATTAGTCTAATAAATCAAAAGTATCTTTTCCAAACCTGAACTCCACTATAAACCCCCTTTTCTTATTCACAAAATTAATAATAAAAGTTGTGAAATTATAAAGCTCAATGATTCATTAGGCCTAGTCAGAATTTCAACACTGTGCCAACCTGGGATTCCTTTAATACTAGTTAAAAAAATTATTTATATTTTAAAAGGGGTGGTTATAACTTTTAACTCTAATCTCTAATCCTCTATTCCTTTTATCCTTTTGGGTTTCATATAGTAAAAAAATAGTGAATGGGTACAGAAGCTTCTGCTGTTGGTGAACCTAAAAAAGTTACATGTAAAAAAAACATCAAGAAAATGCCAGAAATTATGGTTGACCCCATCACAAGTTAATTACCAAATGTCATGATCATTGAAATTAAAAAAAATTAAATTAATAGGATCCCACTATTACACTATATATTACAGCTGGTTACCAACAAATATTAGCATAAGGTTAATTGACATGACCTATAATGAGATTTTGATGAAGACCCATCAAAATTCTTTTTATGAATTGACAAAACATAAAATAATTGACAAAGTGAAGAGGGATAATGATAGGTGGTACAAAAACTCCTTCTTTAATTAGCACTATATCTCACAATTGGTGCCATAATAATAAGAATCTGGACCAACAGAATACATAATCAAGATCCTAAAGATTTTACAGTGAATAGTTTTACAAAAATAAAATAAAAAATATTGAAAAAGAACCACCCCCAAGATAAAAAATTAAAATCATGGAAAGTGAAAGGAAAAAGAAAAGAAAGAAATAACATGAAGACAAAAGAGGCTTCTATTAGTCCTAATTATAATAATAATGGCTTAATAATAATACATAGGGTTGTTCCAATTAAATTTCTTGTTGATGTGTACAACATCAATGTTCCTATTCATCTTTGCTTCAATTCAGGCGTAATGAATGGTGATCAAAGCTTAATTTCATAGGGGTAGTTGATTTGTGCCTGCATTTGGACAAAACAAGTTGATGTCAACATAATTTTTTTATAAGGCCTGTTGAAAATGATATCATATTAACATATACTTTTTTTATGTTTGGTTTATTACCGTTCAAATTCTGAAATTGTATTGGTGTTTTTCTATTGTCAGTTTGTCCAAATCCCATCTGAACAATTGTGTTGAGGTCATCCTCAGAGAATGTTAATGGATACTGAAAATTGAAAATCATTGGATAGTAAGAATAGTTAACTGAAAAAGTACATGAAACTAGACAGGTAAAAAAAAAATTGAATATGGTTCAATCATTTTTGGACAGTCCATGTTTTGATTTTATAAATTAGGTCTAAAGTATAAAGTTGGGATGTGAATCGTTGATCTTGATTTGACGATCATTTGTGTGAATGTAGAGAATACAATTCACTTTTATAATAATTCACACGATTTGGATTTTTGAATAATGATCAAGCAGTCCACATTTTGACTTTACAAATTAGGTCTAAAATACAAAAGTCCGGACCTAATCTCGATCAGACGGTCCAAATCGACAATTATGGGAAACCCTATAATACAATTAACATTATTGAAACCTAGAAGAAATAGATTACCTGGGAGCCAGCTTCATTAAATCCACTTAGTGAAGATAAGTGCATGCCAAGGTTTTGGCATAAACCACCATCTAATGGGTCCACCGAGTTGTGGGTCACAGTTCCATTAGAAATGTTATTGTGAATTGCTGGGTTTTGCTGGTGTTGTTGCCCATAATAGGATGGTGCTGAGGAATCTAATGGGAATATTGGGTGTGCCAAAGAATTATTTGATTGAAACATCTGAAATTAAAAAATAAAAAATAAAGTCAACAAATTGAAGTTAATAAAAAATGCAATACTTTTTATTTATCAATTAAAAAGCAAATCCATTGTCTAGAGCCCTTAAACTTACATCTTTTGAGATTAGACTCTCAACACTAAAATCCACCCTGGTGTTAACAGTGGCCAATTTCATAGATAGGAACTGCAAACAAAAAATTCAAACATAAAAATAAAAACTTAATGAGCAAGAAATCTTAACATTATAACTATCATCATGTGATAATATGCTTATTCCCTCAAATTTTATATATAAACAAAAAAGTCATGTAATAATTCCTAAGGTTGATAAATTTTTGAAGCATTTTATCATATATTATTTTAACCAAATAAAATTAGTATGTATGCAGTAATTTTTTATAATTTCAAAGATCATTATCTTACCTCAACTTGACGCTGCAATGATTGCACATAGTTTATAATTTCATCAAGCATGAGTGCTTTTCCAGTGACCTAGAAGGAATAATAATTCATAACAAAAAATTAGTAAAAACAAATTAACCAATCAAATTCTGAATCCTTAATTTATCTAATTATTACCAACCTTATTGCAACCAGGGACAAGATCTTGTAGAAGCTTCATCCTTTCACTGATTTTCTCCCTCCTAACCTATAACAAAAATTAGTTTACACAATGTCAAAATTGAAAGCCTAACATGTATATTGTCTAACATGGTTTTAAATTGTGGTCTGCAACTGCAATTGTGGTCGTATTATAACATATTTTGATGTATCCGCAACAACAATTTTAACCGCATTTTGTCACATTGTCACGTATTGTGGCATTATAAAGGTTTGCAGCGCAATCACAATTTAAAACTATAATTGTTAGTGTCAATTATGGAATGAAAATGACAATGAAAATTCTTACTCTTTCTGCAAGACTATGGCTATCAGTAGCTTGACCTCTTCTTGCTCTGACATGAATGTAATCCTTTGGAGCCTCAGGGGGTTTTGAGTTGCTCTTATTCTGTTTTTCGTCACCTCCATTATTACTATTTGTACCCCCTTTTGACTCATCCTCTGCTTTTACTTTACCATTTTCAATTTTTTCACTTTCATTTGTTTTCATACGCTTTGCATTTGAGTCTTCAACTTCACAAGCCTATATTGCAAAAACAAGAATGACCCTTTTGGATTTAGAATATGAAATGACTAGTTTAATTAAGAGGGTCAAATAAAATAAAGTAAAAATTCAATTTTTAACTTACCATTGGAGGGTTACTAGAAGTTGAAGTTTCTTTGGTTTTTCCTTTGGAAGAAACTTTTCTTTTCCTTGAATTCACATAAGGAGAAGGTTTCACACCATTTTCAGAGATTGTTGATTCTTCTTGAGAATTGTTAACTTCAATTTGATCCTGCAATTGTGTAGAACAATTCATATTCTCTTGTATACCAATTTGAGATTGAGATTGAGATCCAAGTTCCTTCAATGATGGACTACTTGAAACTCTAGATAGTTTTCCATTTTCCAACAATGGAGTAGATCTTTGACTTTGACTCAATTGAGTTGTTCTTCCATTGAAACTCCTACTTCCAAAGCAAGAGAATTTTGCAGCTCTTTCTGCAAAACCAGGATCAGTTGAGAATTCTGCAACAGTAGAATTCATGGCCATTGTTGAGATGTTCAATTTTGGAGGAGAATTCAAAGGGGTGTTGTAACATGAAGTATTGTTATTGTTATTGCTATTGATATATGAATTTGCAGCAACCAATGTTTGTGAGATCTCATCAGAACAATTACCAATGTTTCCTAATTTACCAATCAATTCTCTGATGACAAAATTGTCATTAGACATGTTGGAATTTGAAGCTGCAGGTGAAGATACCATTGAACTAAGTGCTGAATCAAATTGATTAACACATTGATCTGTTGTTGACTTATCCCATATTGGTGTGTAAAAACAATCTTGATTCTGTTGTTCTGATGAAAGTGATTGCCATGTAGGCATTGAAGATGGTTGTGATTGATCAAAATGAGTGTTTGAATTTGAAAAGAATTGATGATTTTCCATTAAGGTTATCAATTCAAGAAATAGAGTTGAAAAATTAATGTATTGAAGGATTAAATTGATGAATTTGTTATGAATATGAAAATGAATGAATTACATTTGATTAAAGATTGAATTGGATGATGATGATGATGAGATTGAAGTGATGAATGAAAGATGTAAATTTGGTGGGATATGAGTGGAAAGGAGGGTGTGAAAAGGAAGATGTAATGTATCAGTTGGTAAATGAAAAGCTAAGGAAAAGTGAAGAGAGAGAAAAGGAAGAAGGGGATTGATGGAGTTGTGATAGGGGGGACTATATAGAGAGAGATCCAGCAAGAACAAGGTTGAGTCCAAGTTTTGTATGTTTGACCTTTTGTGTTTTTGGTGTTGTTTTATAATAGTAACAGTACTATTGTTTCTTGTGTTGGACAGTAGTTGTAGTCAGTAATTTGTTACTTTTTTTTGTTCTTTTTTAATCTCTGTCATTTTCTGTCTATTGTGTACACTGTTGTTTTTTGAAAGATCCAATAGAAAATAGTCAGATTAGAATTTATTTTATTTTTTTGTAATTTTTTCTTATATAATCCGAATCAAACTAAATTGATGATAACAGATATGTGTATGGTATAACATTTTTAAACATTAAATAAACTTTAGTAAAAAAAAATAATTAAAGAAACTTGTTTTCCAAAATAAAATACAAAACTTTTAATGAAACATTTTAGATTTTTTATACTATTAAAACAATTACACAAGCAAAAATGAAAATAAAAGGATATATAGTAATTAAAAAATATCTAAGTACCACACTTTTTTAAGATAACATTATTGATTATTGATATAGTGTGAAATAAAAGAAATAATAATAAAATATAATCACTTAGTTTAGTTTATCAGTTTTAAATGACTTGAAATCGATATCCAAACCAATAGAAGTTGGTTTGATTTGTTTGGTTCGATTTAGACCCGAACATAAAAAAAAAAACGAACCAATTTAATTGCTTTGAATTGGATTGTGTTTATTGGACAATTGGTTTGATTACTTACACAACTATATTAAAGCATCGCCAATGGTTTTACTCATCATTAGTTTAAGTTGACTTCACCATGCTTCATCACACAAAAATTACTCATTCATTTTTTACTCTTTCTGGTAACTTTAAATAATAAATATTTATAATATGTATTGGAAATTGATATATTTAATTTTTCCAATAAATATATATTTTTTTAACTTTTTCAATAAATAATTTCTTAATTTAGAATTCTGATGAAGAATCCCTTAATATTTTATTCAGTCAACTTGAAGTTGTAATTTGAGTCTAATTCAAATTAATGAATTTGAAGTTTTTTTTTTTTTACAGAAACGATTTTGAGGTTGAAGTGGCTAAGAATGAGACATTGTTTAAAATTTTGTATAGAAACTTTGTAGTTACATTAAGAATTTACACGGTTTATACAAATAACTTTCTGTCTATTGAGGCGTGAATGGTGAATTTATAGTATTACCTCTCCGTAAAAGACGGTTGAAAGTATTTGCCGGGCCTTGAACGTCACAGTATCAAAATGTCTCCTCTTTTTTTACATTTTCTTGGAATAAACACTACCATACAATGCATGCCAGGAAAGACTCCAAGGCATTTTAGAAAAACACACAATTTTTCTATAGAAAAAAAGAACAAAGAAAAACTCAGAGGATCTAAATAGTCATATGCATGGAGTTCTTGTAAGTTGAAGAATGTCTCCCACTTAGAGCATCTACAATGAAAACCCTTAATTTAGAGTTCTTAAACAGGTCTTACGTGTACACATAACTTTTTTATAATCTTTTAATAATAGTATCTAGTAAGCACTCGGTCACTCTAATAGAGATCATCTAACAAAATGTCTAAATCAGTCTCACCACTAACTCTTCTTCATTTACATTCCAACAATATAATGATTATTTTAATAAAAAAATTGTGTGAGGTTCACTTAAGAATGCGGGTCTTAACCATAGGTCTTAGAAGACCCCTAAAAAAATCCCTACGGAGGTACCTATCAGGTATCGGGTCTTAAATGGTGAAGACCATAGAGGATGGTCTAAATACTTACTTGGTACATATTATATATGGCATTCAATGTAAGACATTTAAAGCACCCGCTCACACTCAATATTATACTCTTTTTGTCTCAAAATAATTGTCTCTTTATCATTTTTAATATGTCTCAAAATAATTATCACTTTAAAATACCAATGAAGCATTTATTACTACCTCTGTCCCTAATTATAAGACCCTTTTGAGAAAAAAAAATTTGTCCCTTTTTATAAGACCCCTTTGGTATTTCCAAGTACATTAATTATTTCTTTACTAACATACCCTTATTTATTTTGCATCTTTTTTTTCAATCAACAATAAATATTATGTTGAAAACATAAATTAACTATCTCTCTCTTAAGGATAAAATTGTAAAAGAAATAGTAATTATATACAAATTTAATACTACAACCAACTTTCTTAATCTCAGTAATTTTTGCAAAACGCTCCTATATTTAGGGACGGAGGTAGTATTATTTTTCACTATTATCCAAATAGGTTTTTCTAACCTATGCAACATTGCATAGGATAAGGTGTAATAAATGTCCCACTATTTTCAACATAAACTATTATATTGATTATTATTTTCTTAAAAAATGATAATTTTCTCTATCTTATTAATCATTCTATTTTTTATTTTTTTATAACTTCATACTACAAAAATAAAGTCTACTTATTATATTAAATGCATGTAAAAAATGCAAATGGAACTGCATTTGTAACAACAACAAAAAAAACTAAATTGGAAAGAAAGTGTTGCAGCACAAAAGAAGAAAATTGTTACATATATCAACGTAGAAGAAGATAACTTCAATTTCATAATAATTTCTTTTTGGAGTTCTATATTAACGCAGAAGAGGAAAATTGTTACATATACTTTCACACAATCTTTCAAATGGAACCATGACCTCTCTTTTTTGTCCAATTGTTATATCTTTGAAGAAGAAAAAATTAAAGCAGAAGAAGAAAATTGTGTTACAAATGCCGTTTCAAATGGATGAGTTTTGTCACCTTATATAGAGAATCATGTTCCAATTTTTTGTTGTTACAAATACCGTTCCATGGATAATTTTTTTTTGTTAAAAATAAATGATAGAATGATTAATAAGATAGAGAAAATTATCATTTTTCAAGAAAAGGATAATCAATATGATAGTTTATGTTGAAAATAGTGGGACATTTATTACACCTTATCCTATGCAATGTTGCATAGGTTAGAAAAACCCTATCCAAATTAACTTTCACTAACTACAATTAACAAGGGTATTTTGGTAAATTACACAAATTACCATTGAAATCAACACAATTAATCATTTCCTTAAAAATTATGCACAAACTTTAAACAATTATTATTTTGAGATAGAAGAAATAAGTTAGACCTATCAAGTGTGATATAACTGGTTAAATTGCGACGATAAAAAATTAAAACTTCCACTACTACATCACGAGGTCATATCCTACTTTCATAAATCAAAGACATGTCATAAACTAATAATTAACCACATTAATTCCATCAAAGAAAGGAGATAGGATTCAAGGATTTCCTATTCGTTGTTATCATTCTGAATCACAACAACCTAATCTCACATACAATTAAAACCATGCAACTACTTCATCTCTTTATTTTCTTTTGCTTCTAATAAATTCTGCAAATTGTTAAGTTAAACGATAATCCATGTGGAAATGATAACTTACTGTTTTATTACTTGTGTACGATTTGATGCACTTAGTATTACTTGTGCATTAATATGCGTAATGAGGTCAACTGTGTCAAGTATTAAAGGACAGAGGGAGGAGTATTTAAAGTAAATTCCAGTCTCATCCCCTAAGAGAAGCTTGAATTACCCTCTCCTCTCATCTTATGTTAAAATATACATTTCCCTTCCTTGAAAAGTAAGATTTACACTTCTCTCCCCTATAAGATGCTTGAATTACAACCCCTCATTTAATAATTAAATATACACTACACTTTAATCTATTTTAACATAAATAAATATTTTTATGATATATACTAATTTTGAACTAGCATTTAAGAAAAATAAATTCATTTTTTTTTAATTTAAATGTCAATGATAATTAAATTTAAATATTTTGCTATTAATTTTATAATTTAGAGTATAAAATTAACTTTTAGATACCCATACTTTATTGTCTTTAGTATTTTTTTCACATATTTTAATTTTATTTTGGGTTGTTTCATATTTTATAATGGGGTTTAAAACTATGTTAATGAAATTGTGAATAAAAAATAGCAAAAAATATGTATTCAAATTTTGATTATATTAAAATCGACCTGCAATACTATTTTTTCAAAGTGTGTTATATTATTATTTTTTTGCTAGATTATTAGAAATTAAAAAAATTATTGAGGGAGTAAAGTGTAGATTTTAACATAAGAGGTGAGGAGAATGTAATTCAAGCTTCTGTTAAGCGAGACGAGTGAAATATTTTTCTAATATGTTTTTAATAAGAGGGAATGTGAGTGTATATTTTAACATAAGAAAGAAGGGGAGTGTAATTCAAACATTTTTTAGGGGAGAAAAGTGTAATTTACTCGATATTTATCACAATTTGCAAAAAAGGGAGAAAATAGTCCCTTATGAGAGTCCTAAAGGAACAAAAGTAGTAGTAGTACTGTTACTATTATTAATTAACAACTACCATTTAGACAGGCACAAATCTTATTGCGCTAATGCGTATAAATTTCAAACAATAGTTTTTATGAAATTTTGATTAAAATTATAGACATAAATAAACATCTTTAGTAGGTGACAATTTTTTTATTTGATTTCAACTTTGCTTATTGATGTTAAAAGACTAAACTCTTACTATTGAAACTATCATCCGAAGTAAAAAAGAAAATATTTGAAACAAGGAAAATATTAACTTGTGTTTTAAGGATATTTTTTAACGACTTTAACAGTGCTCTTAAAACACTCGTTAATGAGACCCTTAAAATAATTAGCGTTTAGTAGGTAACAACTTCTTTATTCTTTATGCTCTACTCCATATAATAAGGTACTACTATTTGACCTCGAATTTTGTGTAATTTATTTCTTAATCCCATCATTGTTTGCGTTTCTAATTATTATTTTCAGACTAAGGAAGAATAATTGTATTTTGTAATAACCCCACAAACAGCCAATACAAAGGTACAAGTTCGTATTATTTAATTATTATTAGCTTAAATTTGTTTCTTAACTCAAATAATTAATAAAAGAAGTAATCTAATCACATAAGAGAATCACTGGCTGGTAAACATAAAGTGGTTGCAAACACTACTAAAAAAACAAAAATTAGTGAGGGATATTTAGTGAGGGAAAATGTGAAATCCTTCTCTAATTCCGTCATTAAATTTTGCGACCAAGAATTTGTGAGGAATTTCAATTTTTCCGTAACTAATTTCCCTCGCTAATTTTGCTTTTTCTAACGGTGAAAATTAACTTGGTCTAACAATTACGCTAATCATGATTGGTCCTGGTTCCTAAGGTATGTTCCTTTTGTCTCTCTTATTACAAGTTGGGTCGTTCCTAATTGCTGTTCCTTTTGTCCTTCTTACGAGTTGGTTCAATTCATGATTCCATTGGGCATGATATAGCAACTACCAAGCAATTTGATCCACTTCTCTTTTAAATATTTGCCTTACTTTTAGTCAAGTGTAAACAATAAAACGAAAAGCAAAAATTATGCTTTAGGAGGGGAAATAAAGCAAGAAGGAGGGGAAGTAAAATGACCACGGTGGTTGAAAAGAACTTATAATTTGTAACTTAAAAATTATGCTTTTGTCACGTAGATTTCAATCTCATATTTGCATTTCCAAGTTTCTTATTGTCCATTCACACACACAAAAAACAAAATGTATTCTAAAACTATATAATCAAGTATTTTGGAATCTCTGGTTGTTTTGGCAGCCAAATATTGCCCCAAAATAACAAAAGGTATTTTGGACACTATTATGGGCGACATTTGCCGCATAATACGGACCGATGAAAAGTTAAAATGGCGACTCACACTAAGAAAATTTCAACACCAAAATGTCATAAAAATAATACAGTATTTTTTAAAACCTGGCGCCTTTGGCAACATGTAGTGATATCACTTTATTACCAGCAGCCAAGCAAGGCCATCAAAAAACAATGTGTGTCAAAAAATATTATTGAGGCCTTTAGGAATTCAGTTGGTGGTTGAATCTCTCGTTGCACAGGGAGTTGTGGTCATAGCACTAATATTAATACCGAGTTTCTTACGACTTTTTATGGATTGCAGATCACTTGAAGGAGGACGTCTTACCTATACATACTTATGTTTCTCTTATTGATAACATATGTTCTTTCATTTTGAGAGATTTGAATGTTGTGTTGAATCATACTCTTCATTGAGAAAACTCGTGTGCAGATTGACTCGTTAAATTAGATGTTATGCTTTCTCATGAATTTAGGATCATCTAGACTTGTCCATCTTCCTTGTTGAGTTATTGTTTAATTGGTGCAAGGGGAACTCAGTTCTCCCGTATGTAGTTCATTTTCTTATTAGCTTCTTTATGTTTTCCATTGATAAAAAATATAAATATTATAGGTTTAAATTTAATTTTGCTCTCAGTTTAACTAATTTGCGGTTTTGGTCTCTCCATTTTTAATTGGCTTAATAGCAGTTTTAGCCCCCTAACTTTTCCAAAGTTGCGATTTTAGCCCCCTAAGAAAAAAAAACTACAAAACTGCCCCCTAAGTTTTGCACCTGTGGCAGTTTTGGCTCCTAAGGCCAATTTTGACTTGGTCTACGCTGATGTGGCACCCTAAGTGAGATGCCACGTGTTATTTTTATTTAAAACTGGCCTTGGGGGCCAAAACTGCTACAGTTGCAAAACTTAGGGGCGGTTTTGTATTTTTTTTTCTTAGGGGGCCAAAATTGCAAATTCATGAAAGTTAGGGGGCGAAAACTGCTATTAAGCCATTTTAATTTCACAATTTTGATCTCTCAATTTTGTAAAATTTAAACATTTTGTCCCTTCAATCAATTTGACTAATTTTTTTTTACGGCGTGTGAGGTAATTGAAAGATGTGGCATGCTTTATCTGTCTAATTGGAAGTCATGTCGCAATTGATTCATTTCAAATTAAAAAGAAACATTTTATATACATTTTTTTTATTCAAAAATCAACATAATTTTTAAAAAAAATACATAAACTTAAGTAGAATAAAAATAGGGAAATGAATTAATATGAATCTTAAATTGAAACATCGAAATCCTTACATTTCCTTTTTGATTCCCTACTGGAAATCGTTTCTTTCCAATCATTGTTATCATTCATGCGTTAAGATGTCTGATTTGCATTACTTCGTCACAACTAACGACTCAACATTGCAAAAAAGACGATCCTGATATTGATGTGAAATGGTCACAGTTGATGATGAGACGGACGTACGAAAACCATGGAAGCAATTTTTACGGGTATAATCATCTTAAGGTATGATTTTTGGTTTAATGGGTTTTGCAGACTTGCAGTTATGGGGTTTGTTATTGTTACATTATGGGTTTAAAAGGTTATTCTTGCATTTACCGGTTTTTATCATTTTAGGGTTCTTAATTTCTAAGTTTATAAGTTGTTATTACATTTATTGGTTTTCAACTTCATCATACTCATTTAACTATGTATAATGTGATTTTTGTAGGTGAAGTGGAAAAATACTACAAGGAGGTTATAAGATATTTAAAATAAAAGTACTGAAAATTATAAATGACTCTAACAATTGAAGATAGACCAAAGGTGAAGATTAAATTTATCGGTTTTTTCTTCTTCTTGTTTTATCTTGGGTGTTTGCCGTTTTGCTTGTGTTTGCATTAGTTGCATCACATACTCTGAAATAGAGATGTTGTTTAGGGTCTTGATGTTGTAATCTATCAAATTGATTCATGGAATTATGTTTAGAATGAGCACAACAAAGGTCACGAGGAATAAGCACAAGGAATGCTCAAAACCTTGCAACCAAAAAACGCTGAAACTGCACGGCCACTAAACACCCAACACCAAACCAAACAAAAACAAACAATCTCCAAAATGAATAAATAAATAATCAAACCGCTAAAGCACCAAACAACACCATTTATGTCAATCATCCCTAAAGTCACCAACCTAAAAGAACATAACTGACTGAGTGATGGGAAGACATAGTAAACACACTAGGGTCAGGCAACCACATATATCCTGTGGTATCTAGGCCACAAGTCTTTAGAGGTGCCGACAAAGAAGAGGCTCCCCATCCCACTCATAAAAGGAGAAAGACCATAGAGGTTGCGAACTAAAAACTATTTCCATGAGGTGAATTTTATCAAATCCACTAAGTGGGGATGAAAAATCGACTTACTGGAGAAAATGAAATCATTACGGGACCTCCAAATATGTGACTTTAATCATGTTTGTTTTATTGAATTCTTTTCTCTTGGATACTACCAAATAAAAGATGAAGAACTCTTTGGTACACTAGATATATTTTTGGTTCCAATGAAATTTGATATTTTGTTTTTATGGTTGTTTCCTCGGGTTTGCCTGTTTTGCATCTTCAACATTCAGACAATACTTTATTTATTGGAGAAGCGTTTATGGAAGGTGATTAAGATGATTCCTAGTTGATTTGAATCAGCTTCAAGACTTCATGTGTATTTTGCTAGGAATTGTGTTAGGGGCATGAATGTGGATCACACATTTTTTAAAGTGGTCGAGAGTTTCCTTCATTGTAGTGTTGGGTCGCTTTTGTTTAAATATATGGGTCTCCGTGTGGGGTACAACCCTAGGAGAAAAGACACTTGGAAACTTCTAATTAATCTAATTTCGAGAAGCTTTGGTTCTTGAAAACCTAAATTCGTCACCTCTGGTGGTAGAGCGGTTTTGATCAATTCAGTTATTAACTTTATCCCAATCTTATATTAGTTGTTTTTCTTAAGATACTAGTGGGAGTCTGTAAGAGGATTGTTAGTCTCCAATGGTGATTTATGTGGGTGATCCCTAAAGGTGATCATAAGACCCCTTGGGTGAAGTGGTCAGTGGTTTGTAAGCTCAAGAGTGAAGGTGGTCTTGGTAGGGGTGGGCAAAGTTCAGTTCAGACCCAAAACTGTGTCTGAACTGAACTGAACTGTTCTTCAGTTTGTTTGAACTGAACTGAACTACAATGAAACAATTCAAGCCAAACTGAACTACTACTTCAAAATGGTGCACTGCTTCATTTAAAAAAAAAACTGAATTGCTACTTTAAACAAACAGTTTTTCCTAAAAGCATTCCAAATTAAGATCAAATCTCCAAAATGAATTAGATTAAAGAATTCTCCATCGATTAATCAGCAACCAACATCACAAATTCTCGATAAATCACTATATAACCAAAAAAAGAAGTTCTCCATCGATTAATCGGCAACCAACGTCAATCATCAAGATTAACTACACTAGCTGATGCCATTGCAAAGGATGATGAAGAAATCATCTCTGCAAATAAGATATTAAATGCTATTAGAAGTGATATTAAACACAAGAGTTCCAAATCAATAATACCAGCTCTCAAATAAAAGAGGATTGAAACCAATGAGACCAATATAAAGGTACTCAATATGAAACCACTGACAGTTCAAAATGAAAGTCTGCTACAAAGGTA
>Ga0315914_1007502_pt1 | contig 15063 bp, 12 predicted proteins | sample MpolenodulesMG_FD_203920 | JGI IMG/M metagenome (GOLD analysis project Ga0315914, IMG submission 203920) | Medicago polymorpha root nodule microbial communities from Los Angeles, California, United States - elongated nodules | ecosystem: Host-associated > Plants > Roots > Nodule | place: USA... | reverse complement strand
GAGAGATTCCAGCTGTTACACTTGGTTGATGTCTCTGACCCCAAGCGAAATAGCTCTATCTCTTCTCGTTTTACTTTTATGTCGAATAGAACAATAGTTTTACACAAACAAACAATTTATACCCAAACACTTAACATGATGAACATTGTGAAAATGCTTATGAAATATGCAACTCCCTGCGGAAACGATCATATTATACTTACGTGTAAATAGTTTATGACATGTAAAAATCTTACATCAGCGAGTTAACTCACGCAGGAATTAACATCTGCGTGAGTTAACTCTCACGCTGGTATAAAACCATTCAATTTTTCCCTTTTTTGCACTATCTGCATGCATATGTGCATATGTGTGGTGGAGTTAAGTCATATTAATAAAATACTATGATGCATACCATTCACTTTTCTTAGTCATTTATAACCATGCTTGACTTGAATTTAATAAAAGAAGTGATGGATTTGACAAGTCATTTACAACCAACTAGTATAATGAATATGTGTGACACTGGGAGATAAAGTGTATCATGTGTGACTTGGTTTGTTGTCATGTGCATAATAGTGCAAAAAAGTGAAAAATTGAATGGTTTTATACCAGCGTGAGTTAACTCACGCATGTGTTAATTCTTGCGCGAGTTAACTTATGCGGCGTGACTTAAGTCACACCATGCATGTGTAAAACAAACAAAATTTTAAGTCATGTTAATTTTACACTTGCGTTAGTTAACTAGCGCAGAGGTATTTTGATCAGTTTGGCTGGGTGGGAGCGAAATGTGCAGGGGGAAGAGCAGAATTCTTAAAATTTATCAATAAATTTACTTTCTAAATTAATAAATTAACAAACATTTTTATAAAATAAAAAACTATTTGATGAGTTTCATATTTTAAAAAATACCATTACGTTTAATATCTGAAAGCCGTTTTGTTGGTTATTTTAATCCACGTATTTATATACTTTTACTTTGTTGAATCCACTAGAGAGTAGAGACACACCTTGTGCTTTAGGGTCCGTTTGGTTTGAGAGTTTTGGATGGGAGGGGAGGAGAGATTTTTAATTTGATGTGTTTGGTTCAATTTTTAGAAGGGGATGGGAGGGGAGCAAATTTTATTGCACCGTCAAAATTATCCTTATATTAATTTAAAATCTCAATAGTATCCTTGTAACAACATTTATTTTTATTAGGTTATATTATCTTGAAACAACTTTTACTATTATTAGGTTATAGGTTATATTATCTTGTAACAACTTTTATTCCATATTGTTAACAATTTTTCCTTGTAACAACTTTTATTACTACCTGTAATTGTAACAACCCTATTACTAATCCACTATTCCATCGTCTACATCGTATTGTTATCGACTACATCGTTATTGTTTCGTTACTTTATTATCCTTATTTAATTAAGTTTAAGGGTAAAACAGTAAAGTAATTTTAAAATCTCTCCTTGTGAACCAAACACACTTTTAATTAAAATATCTCCCCTCCGTTAAAATTTCTCCCCTCCCCTCTTAATTCTCGAACCAAACGGACCCTTAGTGGTTCTCATAATTTCTTGATATATTTCTTTTGGCTCTAAGAAAAAAATTGCTTGGCTTCTTAAAAAACTTCATTTCATTGTTTATATAAATTACAATAAATTTTGTATATTTTATCATAAAAAGAATCAATATTCATTATTATGAGTAATAAAAAAAATCATTTCGCTGATTTTTTTTTTGTACTTGCTAACATGTGTTGAGACACATGTTAAAAATTCCACAAATAACGTTGTAATCCTTAATTAAGTTCCATTGAACAAAAGGCAGTGTTGCAAAAAAAAAAAAAAAGCATTAACCTACTAAGCTGACTTCTCTCAAAGCAAGGTATGGTACATTTTTAGAGATATTGTATTATTTAATCAATTTATTCTTTGTTTAATAGAATTACTTTTGATGTCAATCAAAATCCATAAAATAAATAAATAAATAATATGTTCAATTTTGGACACATTATGATTTTTTCAATCTTGAGACATTTTTAATCAAAACTTTGACTATGGAGCAGAGATAGAAAAATTCAAAGAAATAGGTAGCTAATTGTTTTTTATTAGCAGTAGTAATTCACTTAGAATTTTCCACCAACAGCAAATTTTGCTTTGCTTTTTACCTTTATTTGGCCATTACTAGTCAAAGTTTGCTTTTCTACAGGAGAAAAATCCACTGAATTATTGGAATGAGAGAATTTCCCTGTCCATTTTGTTGGGGACCATTTCTGCTGTTAAGCTCATTGAGCTTCTGTTAGACCAGTGGATTCAACTTCTCCAGCTCATTCAAAGAATCACTGCTTTCTACAGCAAGTGCTTGAAGAAAATTCAGGAGTTAATGAGTTAAAAAGCAAATTACAACATAAGTTTTGTATTGGAAAGATAAATATTTTAACTTTCACGATATTAAATACACAACTTGAGTATTTTCCTATTTTAAATCATCCAACCAAAACCAGATATGCTATAGGGGCGTGTTTAGACTATTTCTAAAACAAAAATATCAAACAAAAAAGATAAAATAAAAATAAAACTGTTTTCATATAAGCAGTAAGCTATAAGCTGTTTTCCTAAATTATCCTAGGGAGCTCAAAATTTGTTTTCATAAGCTCTCATATAGTTTCGTAGGTGGTTATGCTTGAAGATAAGCTCAAAAAAGTCGATTCAAACTAACCCTAAATCAAATAGATACACAGGCAACCTTGCATTACCTAGAAAATCTTAAAAACATGACATATAGGTTAATAATGTTCTTCTCTGTGTGAAAGATGTCAGCCTGCAATGTTAAAATCAATAATCAAAGCCGAGAAAGCCAGAAACAAGAACTAAACAATAAATTCATCTCCTGAAAAGTAAATATGACAACACAAACGTATATAAAAAGAAAAAGGAAGATGTTAACGAGTGCCTCCGGGGCACTCGTTAAGACCTTTAAAAGATAATTTTTTTTAAAAAGTTATACAATACATGTATTGGAAATTGAAATATTTGACTTTTTTTTGGAATAATTTCTCCTTTCGGAATGCTTAAAAAGTGCCCCGGAGGCACTCGTTAACAAGACCCAAACAAAAAATTAACACAGGACAATAAATGAATAAAATTCAGCAGGAGAAAAATAAAATATCAGCACAAGCAACTATCAGTAGTAGCAGCACAAAATATCTTGTAATAAAGAATACATTAAGCAACGACATAGTTTTTGAATTGTGGTCTGCAACGACAAACATCGATCACATTTGTCTGCAATTTTTTGCAATACCAAATACTACAACATAACAGTGTCAACAAATACACCAACAATTTATAACCCTGATCATTGGCATTGTGGTACATAATAATAACATAAATGCAAGGACAAAGCAAGTGTGAAATTAGATAGATACATTCCTACCGTCATTTTTCATATAACTGACATTAAATATGTTAGAACAACATACTCGATTCTAAAGTAAATAGGAAAATACACGCACACAAGAAAACAAGCGATAGCTTTTTTTTATAATTATTGTACAATATTTTTATCAGTTGAGTTAAACTCACATGAATATAAAAATATTTTATAAATACATATTATATGAAATATTTGTTATTGTTTAAAATTTATACAAAATTCTAGAAAATTTACATATCATCTATATTGAAATATTCATAAATGTAGATGATATATTGTAAATGTTAACTGTGTTTTTGAGAATTACTTTGTAATGAGGTTCTTTTGTCCTCTTTTTCTCTATTTTTCGCTATTTGATGTATTGTGATTTTTATTCTGAATTTGACACTCTTTGTGTTGAATTTTCATTGATATATTCAATTTTAACTTCTTAAAAAAATGATAAACAATAGAAAATAAAGTTTTTTCAAAAAAAAAAAAAGGAGAATGCCTTTCACCACGGATACTTTGACAACGAAAAACAAGAATAGAATTACCAACCTCCATTTTTTACGCCAAAAACACCTTTTTATGTTTTTTTAATATTAAAATAGGTTTATTATGATTAAATTGCAAAGGTTCGTGAATCCCGTGGAAATGCAATTCGTGGTAAATAGCACCAGTAAAATAAAAACTATCTATTTTTTTGTCAAATAGTCAAGTGATTAAAAAATCATTTTCTTAAGGTAAATAAATGAGATATTTGGATTTGAAATGTTAATTCTACATACATAATATAATGTCCTTATCAATTAAAAGAACAAAAAACAATCTAGACGCGGATTCAAATGCCACACAAGACGAAAACAACACAACGTCCCACTCAGATGACGAAATCACAAAAACACAAAATGAAAAACCTGATAAGTGTGAAAATCACTTATTTAAATTGAAAAAAAAGATGAAAAAGATGCAGATGGGTTATTCTAGGTCAACAATGACCTAAAACGACCTCTCCTCGATGAATGAAGGAGAAAGAAAACTTTGAGAGAATGTGAAGTTTCTCTGACTAAAAAACGAGGGTCGGCTATATCAACATCCCCTTTTTATTTTTATGCCTGAAAATTTTATTTAGTGATCAAAGATAAATGATTGTTTGATATTTATGTATGATTCCACTTCTAAAAAGGCCAAAATTGATTTTAGAGTTGTAGAACTAATTTTGACATGTTTGATTGTTTTCTAGTAGTATAATGAATTTTTGTCTTTAAAATTGGTTATATTTAGATCTATGATTTATAACTTTTGATTTTAGAATCGATTTTCAACACAAATTTATAATTCAATTAATCTTTACATGAATGTATTAAAAACCAAATCACTTTATAATCAATTTAACATAAACAATCATTTAAAATAAATTATTGTCATCAGAGAAGCAAACATACACTTCAATTGTTTCACTAACAACGTTTGTTAGGTTATGGAGATGAAGAAAAAAAAGCAGGCTTTTGAAAAGACTGAGGCAGTTGATTTTATTACATTTCCAAACGTCGTAATAATATTCCTGTAATTATAGATTGTAGATTATACATCACATAAACGCGTTTGAGCATTCAACGAAGAATTTAAAATTAACAAAAGGTAGCGTTGCAAACTTGCAGCATTCTAAAGTCCGTTTGGTATGACTTGTTTTTTGAGTTAATAACTTATAACTTATGTCTTATAAATTTATTTGATTAAAAGAAATTTGTTTGATAACAATCACTTTCTTACGAATTTCTAACCTAATTTTTATGAGCTTATAACAATTTATGATTAGGAAATTCAAGTAAAAAGTGTAACAAGGCTCTCTTTGGTAAAAAGGTAATAAGGTTTAAAAATTTTATTTTTGATAAGACTAAGAATATAATGTGTTTATCTTGAGGTTGGGAAAGAGTGTAGAACGTTGGTTTCTGAAAATAGTAAAAATTTAAAATTATATCAATATCAAATTAATTATAATTTAAAGGGTAAAATATGTTTTTTTAATCCATATAAAATTGCAAGCTTTCAAGTTTAGTTCATACTTAATATTAATAATTTTTTTAGTCCTACTAAAGTTGTTGCTTGCATATTTGATCCCTAAGGTCAAAAGGACGCTGACTAGATTGAAGAAAGCTAACTATGCATGTCATGTGGATGCCACATCAATTAAAATTGTCATGTGACTCATTAAATAAGTTTCACACACTTATGTTCGGTTTCTCAAGCTCATTCATGCAATCAGGATATCATATGGAATTTTGTTCAAGATGAGACCGATAAAGATCATAAATGATTGAAGAATGGAAGAAAAGGAATTTGAAGTTGCAAAAGAAGTTGGGTCTTGACAGATCTAAGGGAAATTTTTTGACCTTAGTTTGGTGTATGAAGTTGATTGTTTTGGCCTTAGTTTATGGCATTGGCACTGGTTTACTATATATTATTTGACAATGAAGTTTAATGTTGTTGAAATTCAATGAAGTTGGTGACAATGAAGCAAATAATTCAAGTGACATTGAGCAAAAAGTTTAAGCGACAATGAAGCAAATAATTCAAGTGGAAATCAGTCATTCATTGTTTACGGCAACTACATTCATTGTCCAATAGGCACACATACTATCCAAAGGGAGGAATCGTCGAAGACGAAGATGAAGATGAAGATGTGGCCCATGAGGGAGGCGATGGAAGAATTATGATTTGGGAATTAGAGTTTCTCTTTCGACTAAATAGATTTAACTAGATACTCTTTATTTCTTTTATCTATTTATTATGAATTAATAAAAAACAATACTAAAATGATTTTTTGTAAAAAAATTATCTTAATAATAAATTAATTGATGTGGCATCTATGTGGCATGTCTAGTCAACGTCAATTTTACCGGGGACCAAAGATGCAAACGATAATATTAGTAAGAATTAAAAAACAACTAATATTAAATAGAAACTAAACTTGAAAGCTTGTAATTTCATGAGGAGTAAAAATATATTACTTAGCCTTCATCAGTATATTTAAGTCTTACTGACCAGTGCCACATAAATATTGGTTAAGCAGTCCATAGATACCGATTAATAAGAACCAAATATATATTATCCTATTTCTTTATACGTGTTTAGTTTTTATTATTAAAAAAAGCAAGCTTTGAATAATCCTGCCTAACTTCGAGTAGTAAGTATCTGATTTCCTTATTTCCAAACGGTGTTCACAAAGTTTTTTATTACGGAAAACCATCATAATCCTGTTGACTCAGTTCCATTAACAAAAGGTAGCGTTGCAAAAGAAGCATTAACCTACTTAGTTGACTTTCTCTAAAACTCTAATGGTGAACTATTCGTATATGATACGTATTTGATATCGATATGTGTCGATACATTTCGATATATATCGAAGGAGTATCTGACAATTAATTTTTATTTTTTTTTAAAAATTGTCCGATGCATTTGTGATGCGACATGCTTGTACTTCCGGTACTAAATGTGTCTGCGGTGCGGTTTAGTTCGGTTTTGAGTATAAAAATCATCTTAACCGCGCGGGATATAAAAGAATGTGGTTTGGTTTTGTTCGGTTGACTTTTAAAAAGTCATTCGAACCAAACCAAACCAACATAAACCAATGTGGCTTGGATTGGTTCAATCGGTACAGTTTTTTTTAGACAATATAATTTTTTGTTTTCAACATTAAAACAATTTAAAAAGGTAAAATGTAAAACACAACATATTTTCAGCAATGTCTTATATTTCATCCAACATTACAATTTCATTTTCAACTAACAACATAGACCAAACTAAAAACATCAACAAAAAGTAAACATATTATGTAAGAAATTTACAAGACTAAGATTTTATCATTCTTTAAAAGTTTAAGTAGCACGTAAATACATTTTTGAAATAAAAAGCAAAAACGAAACTTAACAAGAGAAAAAAATATGTCATTTTATAAAATTTTCTATTGATTTTCTATGAGTATTGGTCTATATGACATATGTTTAATTAGTGTTTTTCTTGTATTGCAGTTTGGTCTGGTTTGATTGGTAAAATAAAAAGTGTAAATCGAACCAAACCATGCGGTCGAGTAAAAAATGACCCGAATGCATCCAAACTAAATGAATTCTTTTGCGGTTTTGGTTTGGGTTCATTCGGTTTGCGGTTTTTCTATTGAATTGGTTCAGTTTTGAACACCCCTATTCAATACAGTTTACTAGTTAACACGTACTCCATATACGTTTGCGTATCCTTTTGCTCTTTTTTTCCTTTTTTTTGTCCACATGTTATTTTTTTACTTTTTAAAAAAATTAAAATATATAATGAATTGCGACACTCAAACACACATGAAATCCAGAACTAGGTTTCTCCGTATCATATTTATCAATGTTAGTTATGTTTATATATTGTGCATTTATATATCAATTTTTAAGTAATGTATCTTGATCATATCATATCTTAAACTTGAAAATTTCTTTGTATCGCTATATCAAAATTGTATTGTATCCGTATCGTATCAAGTATATGTGTTTCATAAGTGACTTCTCTCCAAAGCAAGCATGGTATATTAGAGATATTGTATTATTTTAACAATTTCTTCTTATTTCCAAAAGAATTACTTTTGATGCCAATCAGAATCTATACAACAAAATTGAAATTCTTCTAAACACAAATGAAATATGTGCAATTCAGACACCTTGTGATTTTTCATTCTTGACATTTTTAATCAAAGTTTTGACTGTGGGGTAGATGAGAAGAAGAAATTCAAGGAATTAGATAGCTAATTTGTTTTTAGTAGTAGCAGTAGTTCACTTAAAATTTTCTAACATGCCAAGACAAAATAACACGAGTAATGCCAAAGACAAAATAACAAGGCAATGCTTTTCTCTTCACAAATAGCACAACTTCCACATCCACAACACTTTTTTTTTAAGGAAACTTCCACAAGACTTGAACACTTTATTCTTCAATACACTTTCTAGTTTCTACCATGGATTATTATTATTATTTTTTATATGTTTATTGATTGAAATTTAAATAAGTGCATTAAATACGTGGATCTTAGGTAAATTTTATGGAATTTCATATAATTTTTTAGGGGGGAATCTCACATAAATTTTATTAAACAAGAAAAGGTAACATGATTCAAATTTTGGTGTTAGTTTGAGACCTTCTCTCAATGTGTTAGATTCAATTTTCGTTGGTGTCAATTATATGATAAAATAGTTGTATAAAAATTATTTTTCTACATAAAAAAACCAGATAAAATATACATTTTTTTAAGAATGAAATGTACATTTTTTGTTGTTGGTGTTAATCTTCGATTTTTAGAATAAAGAGACATATATTGTTTGTACAAGATTTTAATAATTTAAAGTTTGTCCAATAGATAAATAAAGTTCAACTAAATATTGTTTCATCCAAATTTTTCTGAACAATCCGTCACCAATGAAGCTTCATTAAATTTATCACTTGAGTGCTATGTTTGTTTGGTTTGACGAAGTGTATTTGATATCACAGTGACTATATCAGAATCATGGTGATCCACTATAGTTATACATAAACTACAAAGTGCAGCTTTTAAAAAATCATCGTAGATCACCGTCATTCTAAGATACCTACCATGATACCCAATGAAACACAAACACTCATCGGAGGTGTGTCCTGGTGTTGGACACGTGTCGTGTCCAACACGACACCGGCACTAGTAATTACACTAAATTATTTTTTTTTTTAATTATTAGTGATATCAGCGTGTCAGTGTCCATGTTGTGTCCGGTGTCCGTATCTTCTTTACCAAACATAGATGAAATATATGTTTTGACGAGACTAATAATATGACACGGAATTAACAAGTACCTTGTGAAAGTAGTAGTTGAAGACAAAGTAAACTATAAGTTGAGACATAATTTCCAAGTACAAACATGGACAACAAAAATCGTACATATTTTTGTCTTTCCTCCACCAAATCCGCGTTGACTTTTCTGTTGACTAAATGATGTTCTTCTCCAGGCTATGTTTCTGCTTGCAGAAGAAGCATGGCACAGGCTCTGAAGATGGTGGAGATGATGATAAAGACATGGTGGATGCTGGTGACTCTTGTAATCTGTTGTTTGAGCTCAATACTCTTCAGCTTGCTACTAATTTCTTCTCTGAGCTTAATCAACTTGGTCGTGGTGGCTTTGGTCCTGTTTTTAAGGTTACATTTCTATTTTTATTTATTTTTTCTTTCAGAATCCAATAAAATTGGGAAATTAATTGATATATGAAAGGAATTTATTTATTTCCTTCAATGAAAGATAGTTTAATTTTAAAGAAGTAATTGAGCTCCCAGCGTTAATGAGTTTCAGTTAAGGACTTTGGCACCGACATTTATCGAAGGCGTGTCAAGTGTTCGACACCGATAATTACATTGAATTATTTAATTATTATTATTTTTTTTCAAATTAATATCGGTCTCAATGTGTCCGTGTTGTGTTTGGCGTTCGTATTGTGGTTGTAACAATCTTGGTCAAACATTACTTACCTTGGGCTGAAATCCGGATTATCAGAGCCCCTTCCCCCCTGGAACTAGAGGGTTAAGACAAATCCTAACCAAATCCTTTGTTTAAGATAATTTGGCAATGGAAAGGGCTTGAGAGAATCAAACTGTTGCTTTCGAAGTTTGGAAGAGGTATTTTAATGACAAATTCTGTTAGAAAAAAGCGTGGCATGACTGATATTGAGACATGTCCTTTATGTAAGCAAGCCCCGGAAAACCAAGGAAACCGAGCTTCATGTTTTTAGGGACTGTTGGAGTGGCAAACCTGTATGGTTGCATTTCCAGATGTTCACTACAGGAAACTTTTTTCTATACAAACAACAGTAGTGATGGTTGTCTGAAAACTTGGTTAACAATGATGTAGCTGCAGGTTTGGGCCCCAAACAGTTTTGTTCGCAGCCACTCTGGCCTGTGTTTGGTGCAATCGTGATGATGTTGTTTTCGTTAGTGGGAATCACTCCACCGAGTGCATTATTTACCAATCTGAGAATATGGTAGGGAATTTTGGACAGCAAATAATGAAATAGAGCTTAAAGCCTATCAACGATCATGCTTTAAGTAGAAGAGTGATGAAGCCTATTGAGTGGACTCCCCCTCCGCCCGGTCTGATAAAAATCAACTGTGATGCTGCAGTTTCTTTGGAGTCTGCAGTTAGCTAAAGAGAAAGGATTAGAGCATTTGTTGTGAAAATTGGATTCCTTGTTAGCCGTTGATGCAATCAACTCAGGTTGTGTGCTGACCCAGACTAGCCGCGGATTGGTCAGGAATATTGAAGAGTTGCTGTGGATTTAGATTATGTCAAAATAAGCCATATTGTGAGAGAGGCCAACCAAGTCGCAGATAGTCTAGCGAAGTTCGAGCTATCTTTGGAAGACCCCTGTAGAATGTTTGTGTCAATTCCTGTTTTTATTATTTACTCTCTCAGTTTTTATTTTATCAAGGATGTAGGATTCCAATCTTCCCTTAAAGTGTTGTGGTAATTTAGGGATTCAGATTCCCTGCATTCAAGCCAACATACATTCATGTTGTTTGTTAAGAGTTCCACATTGGATGAGATATGGTCTGAAAGAAAGTGTTTATAAGTGAGAGACATTTCTCACCTAACAAGTCGTTTTGTGAGGTTGAGTTAGGCTCAATCCAAAATTCTAAGATAGTCAATAAATTTTATCTCTTGGATTCGTTCATTTGGGAACTCAGGAAGAGATGATGTGGAGTTATGAATGACACCAATGGACCAGATTCTTTGATTGCGTGAATGCATGTATGTATGTATATTGGCTTGCTACTATGCAGTTGATATTTTTAAGTTGTCTAGTGCATTTGAAAACCTAATAATGCACAGCACATGAAAATTAAGATACCTGATTCTCACAAGTCACAAATTTTCTTTTTATTTTAATTTTTAAACCAAAATTTGACTAAATTATGCATGTTTTTCTGCAGGGGTTGATGCCAAATGGTGAAGAAGTGGCTATTAAAAAGCTGTCAATGGAATCTAGACAAGGAATTAGAGAATTTACCAACGAAGTTAGGCTATTGCTAAGAATTCAGCACAAGAATTTAGTCACTTTACTAGGTTGTTGTGCAGAAGGACAAGAAAAGATGCTTGTCTATGAGTATCTACCAAACAAAAGCCTTGATCACTTTCTATTCGGTATGGAAAAAAATTTCTTGTAGACATTGAGGAACATATCCTCAAATCTTTTTTTCCTATGTTTTCTGATTGTTTCTGAACAATGATTGACAACGGTTATATATAACGATTTTCAGATAAAAAGAGGTCTTTGGATTGGATGACACGATTTCGAATAGTTACCGGTATCGCAAGAGGACTTCTCTACCTGCATGAAGAGGCCCCGGAAAGAATTATTCACAGAGACATTAAGGCTAGTAACATATTGCTTGACGAGAAATTAAATCCGAAAATTTCCGACTTCGGTTTGGCAAGGCTGTTTCCTGGAGAGGATACTCATGTGCAGACATTCAGGATTTCCGGTACACAGTGAGTAGTTTTGTTTTATCACCTCTTGTTGTTTATTATTGTGTAGTAGAAATCCTTATGCTTTTTATGTTTGATGAATCTTAGTGGTTACATGGCTCCTGAATATGCATTGCGTGGATATCTTTCTGTAAAGACCGATGTTTTCAGTTATGGAGTGTTGGTGTTGGAAATAGTTAGCGGGAGAAAAAATCATGATGTGAAGCTTGATGCAGAAAAGGCAGATCTCCTAAGCTATGTAAGTTGTTCTCCTTGAAGGAACGAAAGCAGATTTAGCATGTGGTTATTATTCTTGTGAGCTGAGATTCTTGTAATAAATAACCGCTGCAATATTTATATTTTCTAAACATAGGTAAATTATAGTATTCTACCGTACTTGAAAATAGTTCGAAACTTCAACGACTACAGTTGTCACCTTAAGGCTGAATCACTGACTTGATTGGTACGTGTTAGAGAAAAATAAGAAAAAACGAATATGTCTGTATCAAAATTCAACTCATATTCATTTTTCTTTATTTTTTGTCAAATACACACCAATCAGGTAATTGTCTCAGTCGTAAGAAAGACGGGGACCACGGGTTTCTTACTTCCGAGGGACGTCGTTGAGCGTTGTTTATTTTTTAAGTACCAATCCACTGTGGACCACCTAATCTATGTGATCGACCGTACTGTAGAACCTGCGTCTAAATATATACTTCGGATTAATAAAACGAGTAAGTTCTGTGTCTAAATCATGATGCTAGTTCTTGATGAACATAGTACATGTTTTGCATTGACATGTATCGGTCACAAGACAACAAATAGAGAATTATACATGTATACATTAGATCCCTATTTGTTGACTTATATGGTCAAAGAGAATTTACATGAAACTTCTTACCATAGTGTAACAATTTCTTTCACATTTTTACAATGTTTCTTTTTTCTTAACTTATTGATAGGCATGGAAACTTTATCAAGGAGGGAAGATTATGGATTTAATAGACCAAAACATTGGTAAATACAACGGCGATGAGGCTGCAATGTGCATTCAACTAGGTTTATTATGCTGTCAAGCAAATTTTGCAGAAAGACCTGACATGAATTCAGTTAATCTTATGCTATCAAGCGATTCCTTCACTTTGCCAAGACCAAGTAGACCAGGAGTTCAAGGTCGTGTCGGAAAATGGAATACAACCACAACTTCTGCTTTGTCCAATACTAATGGTAGTAGTGCAACAAGAGCCTCAGGTGGTAGTAGTTTTGTAGAAGATTATTCTAGAAATTCTATCTCTACTTCTTCTTTTGATGAAGGTAGATAAATTTATTGCTACATTCAGAGTGTAATCAGCTCTCTGTATTTATTTAAAGGTATATTCTTTTTGTGACATTATATTTTCTTTTAGTACATAAATAAATAGTTTGATCTATAACAAGCTTGTGGATAGATAAATGTATTCTTTTTATATAGTCATAAAACATCTCAATTTGTACTAAAATTACACACTTGAGATAATCAGATCTTATAGTGTTTAATGTGAAACCAAACATGTATTTGGTTAAATTTCTGTGGATTGAATACAACACTAGAAACTTTAGGAAGTTATTTAACTGTTACTATAGTTTTACCTTCATGATCTTGTATCCATCATTCGGTATGTAGTAAGCTTGAAGGTTGGTTGTATTAAGGTTAAGGGATATTACACCAAGGGTTAGAGAATCTTGCAACACAAGGAAAGGGCTCAGAATATCTTACACTCACAAGATCAGACATTACAAATGTTGTCAATGTAGTGTGCCAACATTTTCAAAATCCAACAAAAAGGACATGTATGCAATCAAACGATTTTCATAAACAACATTACAATCAACATCCTTTTCTATAATCTTTTTCTAGCCCTCAAAATTAGCAGCTTCAGTATACCTTGCAGTCTCTAACACAACAATATTGCATCTAGCATAATTGCCATCCAAAGTTCCCCTTTTTTGAGCCGAAAAATTTGCTTCAACTCTACTTGAAAAAACACGCAAGGATGTTCGCTTCCACTCTACTGGAAAACTTTTGCCTCTCATTTCAACAATCATCAATTTAGATCCATAAGGATCAAAAATAGTGCATTTCATATCCTTAAAGTGCAAAGAATAGTTTTTCTCCATCATTTGTCCAACACTCAAAAGACTTTGATTTATCTTAGGCACAAATAAAACATCCGAAATATATTTTATACCTGAGAGTTTCAACAGCCACAACTCCTTTGCCTTTGACCTCAACATGTTGTCTGTTGCCAATGACAACTTTGGAGAAAAAAGATTCATCAAGCTCTTTAAAAAAACTAACATTGTTAGTCATATGATTGGTGCATCCACTATCTATTAGCCATGTTTCATTGCTACTACATGCTAAATAGCAAGAAGCCTTAAACAATTGCTCCTTATCTTCTTGGTGGTGCTCAACAACTCGGGCTTGTTGTTCTTACTGGTTTGTTTTGTTTTTGCAAACCTTCTCCACATGACCAAGTTGGTTACAAGCTCTACATTTAACTCCTGGCCTATACCAACAAAACTTATCGAAATGAGTATCTTTTTTTGCAATGTGGACACGGTGGAAACTTCTTTTTCCCAAAACTTTTAAAGCTTTGATTTTTGCCTTCGTTGCTGGCCAAAAAGGCACCTTCGACATTTTCTTCCATCCTTAAAGGTCTTCTTTGTTCAGAAGCTTGCAAAGCATTAACAAGCTCTGCAATGTGATTTCAGAAAAATTCTTATTTTCTTCAACTCTTTGATCACTGAGATCTTCTCCCAACAATCTGATTTGTGTAACAACTTTAGAAATTCTGTCAGAAAAATCTCTAACAGTTTTAGTTTCTTTCATTTGTAGTGCTTCAAACTCTCTTCTCAAGTTTAACACTTTCATTTTCTTTGTTCTTTCACTTCCTTGGTACTCCTCCATCAACTTGTTCTAGGCTTCTTTTGCTATTTCAAGATTCAAAATCTTGATAAAAATGTCATCATGTAGAGTTGCATGTATTATAGCAAGAGCTCTACCTTCTTTTGCCACTTCATCACTATGATTTCTTATTTGAGCTAATGTTGGGTTGTTTGGGAGAGGTGGTGGGTTGCTGCCCTTTTCAACCACATCCCACAAACTTTG
>Ga0315914_1007501_pt1 | contig 15064 bp, 10 predicted proteins | sample MpolenodulesMG_FD_203920 | JGI IMG/M metagenome (GOLD analysis project Ga0315914, IMG submission 203920) | Medicago polymorpha root nodule microbial communities from Los Angeles, California, United States - elongated nodules | ecosystem: Host-associated > Plants > Roots > Nodule | place: USA... | reverse complement strand
CTTTGTCTCTAATTATTCAACTATTTATGTTATCTCATATTTGTTTTTCATTATATTTTTGTGAAGTGAAACATGTCTGAAGATGCAGAAGATCCGGTTAAACTTGAAGTTCATTATGTAGATGTGAAAAAGAGTGTTTGGTTCACTGTAAACCCCACCGACAAGTTGGATGAGTTGAAGGCAAAACTTGACGTCTTCTTTATCCAAATTAGTTCAAATCATAGAACACGTGATGTGATAGTAAATGTGTCAGGTCTGGACTTAGGGGAGGATAAGGAAGAGGACTTCTGGAAGACCGTGTATTATCCACAACTTCTCAAAGATGATAGCGACGTTGATCACATGTTTAGGTTAATGGTTGAGAATAACACTTTGCATCTTTTTGTCCGATCCGTTGAAGTGTAATATTTATTTAAGTGTAATAGTGTAATGTTTTCCGAATTTGTGTCTGTATTGTTGAATTTTAATGAATTTGTGTTTATGTAATTTAACGATGAATTCGGGTAATTTTGACCGTTTATGTGAGATTATGTAATTTTAGAAATTTATGGACAAATTTGTGTAATTTGGATCGTTAACGTGTCATTAAGTGTGTTTAAGTGATTATGGGTCATTACCGGTGTATTTGTGTAATTGGACTGTTTGGATCGTTATGTGTGATTATGTGATTGTGAGAAAAAAAATATTTTTGTATAATTTTGATCGATTATGTTGTATTATCCGGTAATCTTGTTAAACTGGCGTAATTCGGTTCAATTATGAGCGTGTAAAGATTACGAGTCATTAGTGACACACTTTGCAATTAAAGCATATCAGTACAACATTTATTGTTGTACCGATATATCAGTAGAGCGTGAGTTAACTCGCGCATGTGTTAACACTTTGCGGGAGTTAACTCACGCAATGTTTTACACGTGCGCATCTTAAGTGACGCATCGTTAGTTAAGTAACACATAGTTTTACACTTGCTTGCGTTAGTTAACTAACGCAGTGGTATTTTAGTCAGTTTGGTTGGGTGCGAGCGAAAAATGGAGGGGAAGAGCAGAAATCACTTGATTTTTAGGGGGCATATTGGACATACATGATATACTCATGGCCCATCACATACTCACGATCCATCAAGTCATCACGTGGATCAACTCTGAATTAAATTTGTATAGTTAGTTGTCAAGAAGTTTTACCATGCACCCCAAGGATTATACCCCTATCCTTACAAACCATCGTAAATATCAATTTTAACCTTTCTAAAATCACACCCTTCAAACATTCACCCTATCAAGTGTTCCGAAAATTGGAACAGATTTTTTGGAATTTTAGGGAAAATTAGAGATCATCAAAAACAAGGATCCTCGTCCTAGCCTTTTTGTTATTTTAAATCTCTTTCAACAAAATCTTCTTTCTTTCTCTTATCCCACCAAAACCACCATGGTACTTGGACGATGATTTATTAGTCTCATCCATTTTTGTTATTTTGAATCCAGTGGCAACATTTTGTTATTGTTTGTCTCCTTCCCTTAGATCTGGAAATCAGCGGTTGAATCAACGGCGCTTTGGTTTTTTTTGCCTCGACCATCTGTGTCTTCTTCACCCCTTTTAGTGAATTGTTGTTGCTCGTAGAAGTATTTGTTTTTGTTTGATGATGTTTTGATGATTTTTCAGTGATAAGAAAATGGCAATGGTGTGAGATTACATACACGGGAGTTATTATAGTGATTAAAGGTTATGTTCGTTGTGGTTCATAAACGATGAACAAGAACATTTTGCATAAAGTGAAAGATGGGTTTAGAGGGTTCTAAGGATTAACAAAGAGCTATAGAGATTTTTTCTATTTATTTCAATGAAATTCTAGTTAATACTTATATAAGTTTATGAAGAATAACTAATAATAATCATGAATATGGTCAAAAAGAACCAAGTTGATTTCGTATAGTTAATTATATTTGATTACAAAATACTTTAATCAATTCTTCCAAAAAATATATTTTAATCAAGTTTTCCGGTATAGTAATAATTTCAAGAAACTTGTCATCAGTACTGGATTTTTGCAAAACTTGATGATTGAATGGATGGAATTTTGAAAAGGGTTAAAATTTGTATTTTTAATTATTTGTAAGGGTATAAGTATAATTGTTGGAGTATATGATAAAATTTTCTAGCTGTCATCTCATAGACGGATTTCATTGTATAATTGGGATTTAGATTCTCTCAATTTTTTCAATTTTCAATCTACACCGTTTAAATACACCAACCACTTTTAATTTTAATTTAATTTTTATTATGTTTGATGGTTGAGATTTCACTTAAAAAAAATTGAGAAAAATTTCAATAGAGAGAATCTAAGTCCGTACAATTGTTATCTCTGATTTATTGTGCATAGTTTCATTCCATATTTGTTGAAGAGAACATATATCATGCTAAATTGCTAATGATGGTACCGATCAATGAAATAATCATCCACTCCCCCCTTAAAAAATAAATAATCAACGAATTCTATTACATAAAATTGTGTCCTTTATAATCTGTTCATGTTTAAAGAATTGGTCCGGCTAAAATTTAGAGATAAGTTAAGGTTGGATAAAATACTTTAAAAGACTTCAATATTTCCATTTTCAACTTTTAGTCATATTTTTGAATAGTCTCCTTACAAATTTGTTTCAATTTTCCTTCGGGTTAACCTGTAGAGCATAGAGTTTGTTCAAATATAGGGACAAATTTGTGTCCAAAAAAGGATCCGATAAAAATTTAGACTCGTGTTAGAGACAACAGCTTCTCTTACCCATAATTTGCTATGTTTTTTTATAGTTGATGTATTAAATCCGCAAGTGCATGGTTTACCGATGTAGTAATAAAAGATATCGTTCTGACAGGGAGTTATGAATTCGATTTACTTTTGACAATGATTAGATTGAAAGTTCAAGAGTTAAAAGTTTGGATTTTTGTGAAAAAGAAAAATACAATAATAAAAAACGTCTTGGGATTATTGGTTCGTCGTGGTGACAAATCCTTCACAAACCAAACCTTAAACCTAGAACTTTATGTTGGACCTATTTTCTAAAGACAAGTTTATCTTTAGCCTATCACATCTCCTTTCGGTCTTAGTGAGTGTGTTTCTCTAGAAACCACGCCTATTTTCATGGTTGATTGCTATTGAAATCCTTGAAGCTCGAAACTTTATTATCTCAAGGTTTGCTAGACTATTTTCATGTTTCGCAATCTTTGTCTAAATTCACTTGTTCCAATATCAAAACTCCATCTTTCGATCCATCGCTTGATATTTGTGATGAATCAATAACAACTATTAAACTTCATCTTTCGATCCATCGATTAATACTTGTTATTGATTATAAAAACAGTGAAATAGATTAGAAAATAGATTTACATAAGATTAAGGTTCGAGGCTTGGTTTGATAGGGATTACGTCATTAGACTCATCCAACAATCCCAAGACAAGAAGAGTCTACTCACTCATGTTCATCGTAGACATAGAAGAGCAGAAGAAGAAGAAGAAGAAGAACATAAAATAAAGGGTTGAACTTTTATTAAAAGAAACAATTGTCACTTATTATTTCAAAGAACAAAAGATGATTCTACAAGCTTGATGGCTGCTCTATTTATAGTCTAACAATGACTTAAGCCCTAAGAAATAAATCACTAAAGTGTTGCACAAGAAACCATGGGCTTTAGATCATAAATACTAAAACAGGCACCTTGTCGAAGAAGCAAAAGCAGCAAAAGGACAATAAGAGGCGCGCCTTCCTTCTATTTTTGGTGAAGGATCTTCAAACTTTTTGCACAAGATATTTTTGTATAAGATCTTCATATTTTTGGCACAAATCAGCTTCAAATCTCCTTTCTTTTGCTCCAAGACGCAATCTTTGAAATATTTGTTCCTGAAATAAAATAACTTGCAATTGAAGTAAAATAGCTTTAAAAATGAAATAAAAACATATAAAATCTAAATAAAATAGACTCAAATATTATATTAAAAACACTAATTATTGACTCATCAAACTCCCCCATTCTTGAATCTTTGCTTGTCCTCAAGCAAAAGGTATAAACATAGAAGCATAAACAAGATTAACATATGACAATATTATTAAAACCCATGTCTCATCTAAGGGTTTTGTTTCAAGCGTACATTAATCACAACTTCAAGCATTTCTTATGAACTTATTCAACCCAACAACAAGTCTCAAGTGAGTGTGTGTGTGTGTGTGTGTGTGGTCTAGCCCTTTTCTTGCCCCTGTGTAAGAGATATTCTGAGGGAACAAGTTCTAACCTTAACACTAAACCAATCGAGAAAATTTCTTTCTTCATTTCATATAAGAAGGTGAGAATTCTTTGGTCATTTGACGTTTATTTATTCGGGGATGGGGGCAGACGCTAGTAAAGAGGTTATCCTCGATACACCATTGCCTCTGTTCTACGAGTTGGTTATAAGGTGACCATCCATGTTTTGAAGTTTTGAGCAATTATTTGCTTTATTCATTTGATTTCATTTATATTAGATGCCTTATTTTGACCTTTTTATTCCTCGCACTAATTTATACTACTTTTACTTTGAAAACTTTTAAGGGTCAATTTACCACTAAAGTTAGAACGTGCTAAAATACCTACCTACACACTTACTTAAGGACTACAACTTTGTGCTTTTCTCAAAGAGAATTTTCACAATAAAACATGATGTGGGTATAGCAAGAACACTTAAAACACAAGAAATCAATTTTATGTACAAGAAACAACCATTTGGGAAGAGACAACAAAAAAAATTATGTCATAATTTACAATAAAAACAAGCTGCTTTGCATGCCTTTCGCAACAAAACAAAACAAAAAATTAAAATTCAAGGGAGTTTGGAAACACTACGATACTTAACTAAACAAGACAAGACACTTTATTGGCTCCCTCCACACTTGGGTGAAGCATTGTCCTCAATGATTTGAAAAAAAAAAGAAAAAAATATCAAGAAATGAGAGAAAATGGATGTCGAAAGCTCACAATTTGCTGAATGAGGAGAAAAAAAATTGACCCTGGGAGCCTGACATGTTGGCACGGCCGTGCCTCCCTCTCTGCAATTTTCCTGTTTTTTGGTTGTTGGGCAGTGGCACGGCCGTGCCACCACAGGCACGGGTCGTGCCATCACTTCTGGTCACAGGCTCAAAAAAAATCGTTTTTCTTATCATCTTTGGACAAATACCTATAAAACAACTTAAAATAACACAAAACAAAATAAAAGCCATAAAACTTGTGTGTTGCCTCCCACCAAGCGCTCTTTTATCGTCACTAGCTTTACGAATTTATTAATCTGCAAAACAAAAATAAAGGAAGAAAGACATTAAACCGTGGGTTGACTCCTAGGCAACGCTCTTTTATCGTCACTAGCTTGACGAAAAGGAGGAATTTGTTCCTCTATCTGAGTTACGTAGACCATTGTGTGCAGATAATGCTAAAGAACATTCTTTCAAACGATAATCAATCACATCAATCATACAACATGAATCAAAAATAGAGGGACCCTTCATCAAATTGGAAATTTCAAACTCTACCTTCTCATCACCTACATGAAAAACTATCTTACCATACTTAACATTGATAACAGTGCCCGCAGTAGCGAGGAATGGCCTTCCTAGAATGATTGGAATTTCATAATGCTCTTTAATGTCTACTACCACAAAATCCGCCGGGATATAAAATTTTCCCACCTTAATGGGGATATCCTCAAGAACTCCGGCCGGATAGATAATGGAACGATCGGCCAACTGCCAGGTCATCTTAGTGGGTTTCAAATCACCTATATCAATCATCTTCAAGAGGGACAAAGGCAACAAGCTAACACTAGCCCCTAGATCACACATGAATTTATCAATGGTTTCCTTTCCAATCACGCAAGGGATGGAAAAACTACCAGGATATTTGAGCTTTGGAGGCAATTTATTTTGTATGACAACACTACATTCTCTTGTTAGAGCTATTGTCTCACTATCCTATATTTTTCTTTTCTTTGATAAAACATCTTTCAAAAAATTTGCATAAAGAGGCATTTGAGACAAAGCTTCAGTAAAAGGAACATTGATGTATATTTTTTTTCAGAATGTCTACAAACTTTTTAAACTGCACATCCAGGTTAGATTTAACAAGCCTTTGTGGAAAAGAAATTTTTGGTTTATAAGATGTTGGGACAATTGGATTTTCATTCTCTCCTTTGGCTTTCTCACTTTGTGACTTTTCACTCTCTATCTCACCCTCAATTTTCTTGGATTTCACAACGGGTCCTCTAATTGCTTACCATCCCTAAGTGTAATAGCATTTATCTGGCTTTTGGGGTTGGTTTCAGTTTGGCTCGGAAAGACTCCGAGGGTTTGAGAGGAAGTAGATACTTGTTGGGCTACTTGAAAAATTTGAGTCTCTAGCATTTTAGTGTGAGTAGCAATGGAGTCCACTTTTGATGTTAGCTTGACAAGAGAGTCATTCAAAAATCCAGTTTGATTTTTAAGTTCTTGAAATTGCTTGGATTGAACCAAAAAGAAAGAAATTGGATGAAAGAGGAATTGAATGTGTATTTTTAAGCTATCCAGAAAATAGTAAAGCATACAGATTCTTGACTATTGAATCGAATGACTCATATTCTGTTAATACAGTAATTGAGTCAAGAGATGCAATTTTTCAAGAAGATAAATTTAACTCAATTTCTTATCCCAAGGATATTGTTCATTCTAATGTACAAAATTTAGAAAACAATGAATCTAATGTAGATACATTGGATGGTTCAGAACTTAGAAGAAGTAAGAGGATCCGAAAAGAGAAAGATTTTGGATCTGATTTCTTCATGTTTCTTGTAGGAGGAACATGTAAATCCATAAATAGTTATGGACCAATTTGCTTAACCTTGAGAGTGGTCCGGTAACATATGAAGAGGCTATAAAATCTCAAGATTCAACCTTTTGGAAAGAAGCTATTCAAGAAGAAATGGATTCAATTATGGGTAATAAAACTTGGAAAGTGGTAGATCTCCCACCTGGATCCGAACCGATAGGTTGTAAATGGATCTTTAAAAGGAAAAATAAAGTGGATGGTACCATTGATAAATTCAAGGCTAGACTAATTGCTAAAGGGTTTACACAAAAAGAAGTTATTGAATATTTTGTTACATATGCACCTGTTGCAATAATTGCTTCAATCAGAATGCTAATTGCACTGGCATCCATCCATGAGTTTGTAATCCATCAAATGGATGTTAAAACAGTTGGATGAAGAGGTATATATGAAACAACCGAAAGGGTTTGTGATCAAAGGTCAAGAAGATAAAGTGTCTAAATTAACTAAGTCTTTATATGGTTGAAACAAGCACCCAAACAATGGCACCAAAAATTTGACCAAGTTGTGTTAGCCAACAGATACATCATAAATGAATCTGACAAGTGTATTTACAGTAAATTCCAAAATGGAAAAGGTGTCTTGATTTGCTTATATGTAGATGACATGTTGATCTTTGGTACAAGTATAAATGAGATAGAAGAAACTAAAGCTTTCTTATCCAAAAAATTTGATATGAAAGATTTAGGAGAAGCTGATGTGATTTTAGGAATTAAAATCATAAGAGATGGTAACCATATTGGTTTATCCCAATCTCATTACATAGAAAAGGTGCTTCAGAAATTCAATCATTTAGATTGTAAACCAATCTCTACCCCATTTGACCAAAGTGTCAGTTTGCAACCAAACAAAGGTTATCCGGTGGCACAACTTGAATATGCTAAAGTAATCAGATGCTTGATGTATGTTATGACTTGTACTAGACCTGACATAGCATATGTTGTTGGAAGGCTAAGTCGGTATACTGGCAATCCAAGTAAAGAACACTGACACGCTGTGAAACAATTATTAAAATACTTAAAGGGAGCAATGAACTATTGTTTAACATATAGTGGAGACCCTTATGTTTTGGAAGGATACACAGATGCTAGTTGGGTAACATATGTTGAAGATCATGCTTCCATAAGTGGATGGATCTTCAACCTTGGTGCAGTTTCTTGGGGTTCAAAGAAATAGACATGCATTGCTGACTCCACCATGGCTGCAGAATTTATTGCATTGGCTGCAGGGAGTAAAGAGGCAGAATGGCTAAGAAATTTATTGTATGAGATACCAGTTTAGCAAAAGCCAATGGCGCCAATATCAATACATTGTGATAGTCAATCCACACTATCAAAAGCTTATAGCCAAGTGCATAATGGGAAATCAAGACATATTGGTTTAAGACATAGCTATCTAAGAGACTTGATTTCTAATTGAGTAATTTCCATCATGTTCGTAAGAACAGAGAAGAATCTTGCAGATCCTTTGACGAAAGGTCTGACAAGGGACATGGTGTTGAAGACATCATTGGGGATGGGACTCAAGCCCATATCTAATTGATTACCAATAGTGGAAACTCAGCCCACACTTGAGTAGTATCAAGTTTTGGGTTCAATGGTGAAAATACACTATTAGAGTAATTGCAGTACTTGACAATAGATACATCCCAAGGGTAAAAGTACTTGGACCATAAGAAGAAAAATGGTAGGATGAGATTTTTCTCTTAATGGACATATAGCATATATTTGCTGGAATGCATAGTTATGGGGCATTCCCGATATAGTCTGCCTATGTGAGAATGAAGTTTGGTCGCTTCACGGAGTTCAAGGGCTTGAGTCTTAAATTCTCATGAAAAGGGATATATGACACAAGACCTTCTTAATGTGACATTTTACAAGTCTCTTTATCAACGGTACCGAGATTCTGTGTGTAAGTTACGCACACTTGTTCTAATGAATAGTTGGTTCAGAGCTTGCCTACCATACTATTTGGGAATGAGCGAAAACTTAACTTACTAAGTAATGGTTCAAATCGTGATATACCATTATCTGAAGGCATGGAATTTACGGATTTATGAGATTTAGTATTTTGAAAACGGTGAAGGATTGTTGATGATTTCCAAAATAATGGAATCACTTTAGAACCAAAAGTTGTAACTCTTCATGGGAATCTTTCATATACATTGAAACTTTTAGCAAAGGGGTGTCTAATGAACCTTAGCATTGATTCAAATGTATATGATCATAACCTTTGGCAAAAAGATGCTTAATGAACCATAACATTGATTCAAGTCAAATGGGTGCTTTCTCTCATGTGAAGGGTCATATATGCACTATAAATACTTGGCATTTGCGCATTAATTTGACACACAATTTTGGACAAAATTTTGTTGCATTGACAACATAATTCTCCCTCATTCTCTTACTTTAAATCATCCATCAATTCTCTAATGCATGAGTGAATTGCTAGAACCATAAATATGTAAAATATTGTTAGGAGATACGCTTGGTGTGGTTGTGCAATACACGTGAAGGAACTCGTAGCATCCTGAAGGGGATTCGCCGGTCATTCCTATTGCATCCATGCGCTTTGAGTTTTACATGCATAATCATTAAACTTTTCAGGTTTCAAGTGCAGCAGCCTCTTCCCAACAAACATGATATATAACATAATTTGCTATGTTTTTTTATAGGCAATTGTAAGCGGTAATTGAATCCAAGACCTCCTCCTCCTTCAACCCCTAATTTGCTATGTGATCAAATGCTTCTAATCTACATTTTATATGTCAAGTTTTATCAAGAAATTAATCTGCAATAAAATACAATTGTTGCAAAGAGAAAGAAATAAAAAAATTACTCTACAGTAAATATTCGGAACACGGTAGGATACTAGAATAGCAAACAAATTGCTATTAATTTACTGTATTAAACGACTCCCCTCCATATACATCATCACACCAAATTAAGGAGACCCTAAAATTAAAATACATCCAAACCAAAATTAAACATCACAATCTTCTCATTTTGGGTTAAGTATACCCACAATAACATAACCATGCAAGGAATGCAATTTAGAGTTTATCAACGGCTTTGGATGCAAGTTCACTAAGGAATGCGATTTGCTTGTTAAGAGCAGTAATAGCAGGGTTAACAATATGCTCATCAGCCATTACTCTATCACATTGAGTAGGTCCATCAACAGCAACTTTGCAATCATAACTAGCAGTTTGAGGATCCTCAGTTATTTCACCCAAGCAACTTTTGAAAGACCCGACTACTCCATCATAAGCAAAACCTGCACATGTTTCAAGTTTTGGATTTTTTTGTGCCAATCCTTTAAGAAAAGCTTGTCCTTCGACAGATTTTTTTATGGCGATTTCAACGACAGCTATTGAGAGTTGTTTGTTATCCTTGGCTTGGGCGATTTGTGGGCTCGATAGAACATTGCTACATTCTACCTTGTTGGATGAAGCAGCGCAAATTAAGGAAACTAATGGTCCTCCTCCTCCTACTAAACCAAGAAGTCTTGCATTTGCTGCAAATGGTGATTGAGAAACTAGGATCAAACCAAGGAACATGGAACAAATTGTTGAAGAATTCATTTTTTTTTTAATTAGGGTTCCTTGGTTTGAAGGGAGTGTGTTTGGTTTCATAGGTGTTGGAGTGTTTTATAATAACAGAAATTCTAATTTAGGGTAACGTACTTTTAGGAAATCACAACGATTGCGATGCTTGGGAAACGCTGATCCAATAATTTAACTTCTTTGCTGGCCTTTCATTTTTCAGTCAAAAAATAGAATTGCATTCGATTGTTTTTTATTGGCCCATGTTTGCTAACTGAATCAAATAACTAATTTTGATTTTCTTTCTTCTTTAGCCAATCAAACAACTACTATCTACGTAAATATATATTTATGCAACAAAAAAAAAAATCTACGTAAATATATTACTGTAACTTTTGTCAAAAAATATATTATTGACTTATTGTAATTATGAATTAAGTAACATGTATCTTATTTTTGATACATTATTGTTGATGTTTAATTGAATAAAGGTTGTCATTAAATGACTTTGTTTGAATCTTAAAGAAGAAAAATTAACAAAAATAAACATATTTTTTATTAAAGAATAGATAACCTAAGTCCCCATGAGCTTAGCTCATTTGGTAAGGGATAATTCACAATATGTGCAGGGGTTGGGGTTCGAACCCCAGACACCTCACTTATTCATTTTTAAGGTGAATTTCTCTAACTATTAGACTACTTGGCAAAAAAATAATAATAACTTAGAAACATTTTTTGTTGTGGGGTCAAATTGTATATTTTTATCTCTTTTTAGAGACCTAATTGTCGATTTTCTAACGTTAGGTATGGTATGGACCTAGTTATCTTTTTTTTCTTTCTTTCTCTTATTAAATGTTAATAGTTTTATTAAATGTTAATAGTTTTAGGTTATTTAGTTATTAAGTATTAATTGTTAGTGATTTAGTTTTAGGTGATTTAAAGTGATTAAATTTTGTAGTAATAATTTCTTAATTGATTTAATTTTCATATGTGATATGATAAGGTGAGAGAGCTTTCTAAGTCGGAGGAGAATTTTAGGTGGTTTTGGGATCATGTGGAGGTGTCTGGCTTACAATGATTTGATATACATCGGGTATTCGAGACCAGTAGTTTTTCATTTACCTGTGGGGGAGATGACGATTACTTTGGACGATGTGTCTAATCTCCTCCACCTTCCCATTGAGGGCCGCATGCTGGACCACGACGCAGAAGTGGATCGGGACCATGGGATTATAATGATGACTAGGTTTGCTACTTATGCTGCGTGAAAGAGTGGGTATGGTGCTCATATTAGTTATCCCGCACTGAAGCGGCTTTATGAGGAGCACTTGACAGAAGCTAGACGGCTGGAGGACTCACATACGAGGGAGGAGCTGCTCGAGAGGGATAGGATGAGGAGTTGGTGTGTGAGGAGTTTTCTTCTATATCTCGTCGGTAATGCGTTGTTCACTAACAAAACGAACAGACACATCGACGTGATATATTTTGATTGTATGGTGTACTTGAATGCTATTGAGAAGTGGTCATGGGGAGGGATGACCTTAGCTTACCTGTATGATTATCTTGATGATTATGTCTGTCTGTGTAACAAGACGATGACTGGATGTGTGACCCTTCTTATGGTAATAATTTAATATTTATCTTCATTTATTTATGAATTTATTTTAATATTTTATTTAAGTTTTTATAAAAAAAAAATTATCATTATGTTAGATTTTTTTTTCTAAGTTCGTCTACATTTATTTAGGATTTTATTTTAATATTTTTGTGAAGTTTTAATAATTTATTTATCATTTTGTTAGATTTATTTAGGATTTAATTCAAATATTTATTTTTGTGTATTATTTTTTCCGCAGGGATGGATTTTGGAGCATTTGCTAGGTCCGTACACAAGGAAGCCTAACAGGAGCTGGAAGCCGAAGAGACCATTTGCCGGGATATGGCTTACTAGCAGAGGGCATACAGTTGTGCACCATTACCGCCGACTCCTGGATTGCTTAGAGGTGGATGACGTGAAGTGGTCTACATATGATGATCACAGAGCGGTTCGCCCTTTTCAGACTATTTGCACTTACTCGGGATGGCTGATGTGCGGGAAGGAGAGGGTGTGCCGTCATTTACCTGAGCGGGGGAAGAGCCAGTTTGGATATATACATGACGTCCCCAGACATCCGTCAGATGTCCCTAAGATTCCTGCGGAGATGGTGGCTACTGTGTTCAGAGACCCTCGTCAGTGGTGATACATTGATTGGGGAGAGAGGTGTGAGAGAGCATGGCAGCATGAGACTGACTACATGGCTTAGTAATCCAAAGTCTCTCACCCTCGGATTATCCCACCTGATGACGGATCTCCTCCCAGGCCGGCGAACCGGGAGTAGCTTATGGAGGAAGAGCATGCCATAGAGATGTCTGACACATTGACGATCATCAGGGATGTCGTGCAGATATCGGATAATGTTGTGGCCATGACCGTCGAGATGACTAAAGAGGATTTGGTGCAGGAGATGATCCGGATTGACAATACTGCTCGCCATGCCCTTATGTATCGGATTGCCAGGCAGCGCAGGGGGCATAGGCATCGTAGGCAGCAGGGTTGATTATCATTAGGTTTTTTTATGTACATTTTGACTTTGATGATGGTGATGTATTATAATGACATTTTCGTACATTGCGATACTTCTATGACATTTTCGTACCTTTTATATTATTTCTTGCGTTTTATTTTTATCATGTTAAAATTATTTTTACTTTTTATATGTTTTAGAATTGATGAATGTGAAATTGGATGAAAATGATTGAAAAAATGTGTTCAAAGTGGTATGTATAAATAGGTTCAAATGTGGGGAAAAAGGAAAGGAGAAAACTACTGGAATTTGAACCAGGAACGCAGCGGTAGTTAACTACCGCTGGAGACAAATTTGTATTTTTCATGCGTTATTAGAAAGCTTTTGAAGTAAAAAAAGCAATTTTCATTTGGATTAACCGGTAGAGCATAGAGTTTGTTCAAGTCGAGGGACAAATTTGGACCCATGTTATAGACAACAGCTTCTCTTACCCATAATTTGCTATGTTTTTTATAGGCAATTATAAATGTTAGTTTATGTCTATTGAATCCAAGACCTCCTCCTTCAACCCCTAATTTGCTATGTTTTTTATAGGCAATTGTAAGCGGTAATTGCATCCAAGACCTCCCCCTTCAACCCCTAATTTGCTGCTATGTGATCAAAGGCGAGTTTTAGCATGGGACAAGTGGGAAATTTCCCCATCTTGGGCTCACATGTTCCTACCGGTTAATACCGGTAAATTTATGATCCAAATGCTATCTAGCCAATTGTCAACATAAAATAACCATTTTTCCCTTTGAAAATGAGAATAAAAAAGTAACTTATTAGTATGTTCGAACTAATGAATTATTTTCAGTAGGGAATAGTTACATCAGGGTTTTCACAAAAACAAAAAGAAAAAAAATAGCAAAAAAAAAAACTGAAATAACATTAAATGTGAACATTTCTTTAAGCTAAAAGTTAAACATGAATTTATCATATTGTGAAAGTTTAGTTTATTCTTCTAGACTTTTTTTTTTAGACTTAATTACTCATTGATAAATAAATTAATTTATACACCAACTAATATAAAAAGAATTGAACAATTGCATCCAATAATGTGTTGTCATTTTATTTTTTTATTTAATAAGTATGACAAATCATTTTCTCAAAAAGTATGATGACAAATCTTATGTTTTTAATTCACTAAGTGGTGTGACTATGTATCAATAGATGTATGTGTAAAATAAATTTCTTTTATATTTGTGTGTCTCATATATTTTCTGATAAAGATTAACCATTTTTAAACAATGGTATAAATTTTGTATCAATAAGATATTAAAAAAATGCAAAAAAAAAAGGATTTGATATTATTTATGAATACATTCTAAGCTTGTTAATGGAAAATGTCAAAACACATAACAATACCATCAAATTTATTTAGTTTTTTTAAGGGACAATAGCCTCAAATTTGTTTTGTAGTCTGGGTCATTTAATTTTTATTTTGTTTTTGGTGGACCTTGGTCATTTAATATTGAAAACTATACAGTAGGTTGCTGGTAAAGAAACAAAGCAATCCTAGCCATACCCATTATTTTATACTAGCGAAAAGACGGACACGTTTAGAAAATTAGGAACGGTGTTTTTTTTTATGAAATTTTCATTTTGATTAAAACTAAAAATATAAATGATTGTTGTTTTTAAGTTATAACAAACTAAACTAATCACGATTATCTATTTCAATATAACCAACAATATAACCAAAAAATATAATCTAAATTCTTTTTTTAATGACACAAACATCAATCTTTATTAAAGAAAAAATTGTTTAAGAGTATAATTGGGATAATGAAAAAGTAAGTTTAAATATACTCATATAGTTTGTTACACTTTTTAAATGATAAAGGAAAGAAAAACCAGACATATATATATCGTGTTTGTTACATTTTTTTAATATTTAAATTTATTCTTATTTATTTATTACATGTGTTAATCGTATTCAAAATTGAAGGTATTTTCGAAAAGAAAAAAAGTCAGTCCAAAATAGTTGAAAGGAGTTGTTTTCTTTATATATATATATATATATATATATATATATATATAT
>Ga0315914_1007500_pt1 | contig 15068 bp, 10 predicted proteins | sample MpolenodulesMG_FD_203920 | JGI IMG/M metagenome (GOLD analysis project Ga0315914, IMG submission 203920) | Medicago polymorpha root nodule microbial communities from Los Angeles, California, United States - elongated nodules | ecosystem: Host-associated > Plants > Roots > Nodule | place: USA... | reverse complement strand
TCAAAATGGAATATATATTAACAACGGGGGTGGCCAATCCTCAGTACAAGGTGTACTAGAGGCGCCAACCCGGCAAGCAAAGAGTCAAAAGTATAATTATAGAAAAGGTCAGTCGATACCCAGACAGGAAAAAGGGTTCGACCACCAAGTTTGAGTGCCGTACACAAAAGTCATATTATTGGCCTTAAGCCACCACAGCGAGTGATATTTTGCCTTATCTAATAACTGTTCAATGGATGTTTCAGTGTTTTTGAACAGTCTGTTATTTCGTTCATTCCACACCAGCCAAACGGACAGAAGGCATAATAATTGAAGGAACGCGCGGTGTGCCTTTGAAATTCCCGATTTTTATTTTTTATATTATTTGTAGCTTTGTCTCAATTATGAATAGCTTTGTCTATAAATATTGCTTATGATACACACATTTTTCACATCACTTCTAAAATACAATACAAATTTTTATAAGTCTTCTATAAACCCCTATTTTCTTTGTTTGTTCCATTGTTATCTATTTTCTTATTTTAAAATTACTTTCCATGGTTTTTATTCCAAAAATCAATTCAATTTTTATTGTTTGTGATGTTAGATTTTGGTTTGTATGTGATTGAAAATTGACAATCTCTCATTCTCATTAACATATGTTGTTGTCTTCACTTTTATTTTCTTCTATCAGATTACAAGTAAAAGTTTTATTTTTATATCTTTTATTGTTTTCTATTTCAGATGGGGAGACGAAATGAATAGAAATGGTTCCTCAACGGAAGCTACTTATGAGTAAGGACGCTCACATTATGGAGCGTTACAAGAGGCATTGAGATGATAAGACATTTGAATTAAGTGTATAATAAATAGCACTCAACCTATTTCTTTAACCGTTTATTCTATTAGAAATTTTAGTGTTGTGGATTGTGAATATACCTTTTTTTCCATCATTTGTAATTATTATATTTTGTATATTACATGCACATGAAAAATTCGAATATTTTGATAGTTGTGTATAAATTTACATTTTTTCACGAAATTATCATCAGTCATGGTTATCTCCTATTATAAAATGCCATATTTTTGATTTTTTTTTTACCAAACAAAATACAATCATTTATTTGTTATTTTCTCTCATTTATTTTATTTTTTGAAGGAATTTTCTCTCATTTATTTGACGGTCAATATCTTCCTTTTTGTCTCCTTTAATTTGTCAATTAGAAATAATTTTCTTGAGCTGACTATTAAATAATATTTCTAATTTTGATATCCACCCTTTATTATAGATAGTATCCATTTGCAAGCAATTTTATGCACCATTTCAATCAAAGATATTGATTTTTTTTTCAAGTATTTGTATACTTAATACTTACAGTTCTCAATATTTTTTTTCCCTTTATTAAGGATAATCATGATAAAGCATTTTAAGAGTCATTAATATGTCATTAATATCCCTAAACAAAAAGAGAATTTGGAATGATTTTATAAAGATTTGAATGTCTTATTTAATCATTAAGAATGAAAAGGTCTCATTTGATTGATCTTTGATTTATCAGACGGAAAAAGAAGAAAAAATGTCATTTGAATAATATTGTTACTTAAAACCCTTAATTAAAAGAAATAAAAAAAGTAAAGGTTATTTAGGAAAAACTATTGAATCCTTTAATTTATCTTATTATTGTTTCACATCCATTTTTTAAAAGGGAATACTACATGTACATATAAAAAAAAAAATTATCATTAAATTTCAAATATTTTAATTTGATTAATTTAAAATATTTATTATTTTTTCATTTTTTATGATTTTTTTCTTCATTTTATTATGTATAATCATGAGAACAAATTAAGAGACATTAATGTGGTCTTTTAAATTATGATGATTCTATAAATTTCTCATTTCATGGGTCAGATGAAAAAAAAAAACATGCTCTTTAAATCATACCATTCTATAGCAATAGCATTGTCAAACAATGTTGACTTGGTTAACAATGAAGTTCACTCAACCTTAAGGGTGTGGGTTCAATCCCCACTATCAACGTGAGGATCTCTTTGTTGAAGAACTCTAAGTTCCTCCGTAAGTGTCGTTTGAGCCATGAGGTATGTCGGACCTTGATGTGCCATCCAAAACTCAACTATACTTAATTTTTTTATCATAAAAAAAATTATTTAAATCATAAATTCTAGGATAGTATAGTCTTTTTTTTTGGTAGTGTGATAGTATAGTCATTGAAAAGACTCAATTTTTTTTTTATGAAAAATTAAAGTCTCACAGTGAGGGTGTATTTAATATATTTATGACTAATTTTATAAATAAAAATGTGCACAAGATAATTCTTATTAGTGATTGCACCAAAATGATTCTTGAGGCATAACATTTGATGCCGTTAATTTTTTTTGAAGGAAACATTTGACGCTGTCATTGGAAAAAAAAAACAAAAATCACAATGAATTTATTTTTAGTAACAAAAGTTATGGTTAGAGAGTGATGATTTTGGACAATGTAGGGAAAACCTTAGAGATAAAAGAGCTCTCACAAATATACTTACATTTACATCTTTTTAAGAATACTAGCAAAGCTCGAAACTCGAAATCTCTAAATTCAAAGCTTGTCCTTTTTCTACTAGAATTAACCCGTAGAGTTGGAAAATTGTAGTGAACTAGAAAATGGATTTTTATTTCAAATTAATGATGACAAATCAAATATCCCTTATACCTAAACCATATCTCATCTTGATATTTTACTAAAAGAAATTAATGGTTTAATTATTCTTGCTGATTAGGATCGCTCCATAAAACATATTTTTCAAAAGTTGTTCGTAGTTTTATGTTTTTTTTAAAGAATTGAAAAAAATGATACTACGTATTGAACCAAAACCTTAAGTAATGAGATATATCGGTCATATCACTTATATTTTGTTCAACATCTAATTTTGCATCTCTCCCTTAAATGTGAGATTCTCTGCGACTATGATATAGAGATATAGCCAAATAATGTGAAAAGAATGGACACAACATTCTAAAAATATGGGTTGGTGGTGGTTTTATACAATGAGTTTTTTCCCCTTTCTTTCATCTTTCTCATGAAAGAAAGGATTAAGCAAATGATATCAAAAAATGAAGAAAACAATTCATCATAATGTTAGGACTTCCATGGTAGCCTATATCGAGTTGGATAATCAAATTGGGTCCCGTTTGGATTGAGCTTAATTTGAGCTTATGAAAAATAGCTTATGTAAATAAATAAGTTTTTATTTTAATTTATAAGCTCTCAATAACGAAAATTGTATCTTCCTAAACTGTTTTTTTTTCTTCATAAAATACCTTAACAAACTTATAAATAATACATAAAAGTTTATTTATTTGCATAAGCTGTTTTGTATAAGCTCTAAAATAAGTTAATCCAAATGGGCTCTAAGAGCAACTACACAAGTGAGATTAACATCACATCTTCATCCAAATTCTAAAGGCATTAGATATATAGGCCACCTCACTTATATGTTTTCCACTTTCTACTATTGCATCAAATCTGGAACGTTAACTGATATAAGACATAACATCTCTCTGTTTAAATGTGAGACTCTTTGCATCATTGATTTAATAAACTAATCAAATAAGATAAAATGAAGACATACAATGGTGAAAAAAGGTGGGTTGATGGTGATTTAATGGAGGGAGGTTTATGTTCTTTTATTTCATGAGAAGTTAGTAGAAAAAAAATTAGAAAAGGAAAGATAAAAAAAAAATTGAAGATGAGAGTAACAATAAGAGGAAAATATGCAGTGTGTGTTTTATATAGATTGAGTTACCGGTAATTATATAGTTTTGTTAAAGAAGTTGAATGATTTTGGGTTTTTATTACCAAAAAGTAAAACTTAATTAAAAAAAACGACGCATCATTTTAAAATGTTTAATAAACATGTATTTTGTAAACTCATCATAACTCATTTGCATTTTCCATTGTCACATCCCTCAAAGACTAGATGTAAAGAAATTTGAAATAATAGAGGTTGAAAACAAAAATAGAATGAAAGCTAATGACATTCTAAAACAAAGTTTTACAGAACAAAATGTTAATTAAATTGAAAAAAGGGGAAAGAAAAGGGGTTCATGCCATCATTAACTATATAAATATTCTTTAGACATGGTTTTAGAGCATGCTCTCCAAACACCTTGTATGTGTCAGTGAATTTATGAGAGTTAGCTAGCAACATGTAACTTTGAGTAATTTGGACTAAAAATTTCTTTTTCTTTTTCCTTATAGATGTACAGAGGTTTTTTTAACTTGTAAATCTTTTTTAACTAATTAGATTTTGTAAAAGTGATATTTTACTATCGGGACTTAATAGCTTGTACTATCAAGACACAACTTCTTTTTATAAATTCTTTAAAGCACATCGTTAAACTCTTGTAAGCATAATCCTTTAATCAATATAAGAAATACAAAGAATGTGTTTGATAGTGAATTGGTACTACTTCTTAATATCAATTTAAATGTGACTCATTGGATACCACCTTATTTGATGTTATGGTATACCTTGTGAGCAGACATATGCTATTCCAAAGAGTACAAGAGGTACACCATTTATTTATATAGAAGGACCCGTCTTTATCATATGACAACAAGGAAGAAAAATGAAAACGCCCTAACATGCAATGGTAGGTCATCAACTGCTGAAATCCACATGGAGAAGACAGTATGAGTGAAAAAACAATACACAAGTAGAAAGAGTACCCCATTTTTCTCAACAAGAGTAGCTCAAAAGCAATAAAAGTTCTTCTACCACTTGTCTTTTTTGGAACATTCATTGTCATCCATTCATGATCATTTTATTTAGAATCAGGTTTTTAAAAAATTCCTAATGTCATTTTATTTTTAAGAAATTCCTAAAAGAATTACTTATTTCATTTTTTAAATATATTTTTTTAAGAATATTTTCTTACATATTTTATTTGGTTGATCCATCGAATTTATTTTAAATAGAACTCATCTAGTATCATTGATTTTTTTGTTGATAATATATCCTGATAACCAATAAATAAAACCCTCTAAAAAAATAGAGAAATAAATAAAATATATATTATATAAAAAATGATTTCTCGACATCACCCATTTTATTTATATTGAAAAATGATAAAATAAAACATGTCATTTTATATTGATTCTCTTAAACCTTGGTAACAACATCTTGTCCTCCCATTTTATTTTAGAGAAAGTTGTTTCAAACCTTGGTAACAATATCAGATTTTTCAACTCTATAAGATGAAGATGGATATGAAATGGAAGATGAAGATCAAATAGAAGAAAAACTTGTTATGCTTATAGCTTGGAATCTAATGGTGCTTCACAAAATCATGAGAAAAGAAACTATTCGTTCTAACAAATAAGTTAGTTTTACAGATTATTAGTACCATTAAAGAAAAGGGAAAGATTAGTTTTATCAAAATCAGAGATAAGAAAAAGAAAACAAAAGAGTATCATTAACACACATTTTAAAATCAGAGATAAGATTGGTTTTATAAGAGTTACTACCAAGTGTACTGGTATGTATCTGCCATATAGAGAGAAAGAGAGAGAGAAACAGTAAAAATGTGTAAAGTGGTCTCACGTGAAGGTAGTAATAAAAGTGAAAACAAAATTAATGAATGGAAATTAATTTATTTGTCTTACTAAAAATGTACAACGGTTATTTAATACTAGATGGTAATAGTTATAATGAAAAATATGTGTTCTGTTTGTATGATACATCAATATGGTGTAGTAAAGTTGATAAGTCACTAAAATATTTAATCCTTTAATCAATATAAAAAATACAAATTATTAATACTTTCGTTGGTAATTGGCATGAAATCAAAGGCAATAGTAACTACTAGTAGTTATAATCTGGTAGTTGTTGGAGTGCACTGCTACACTCAACTAATTTGTTAAACATTGTAGTAGAAAGGCTCAAGTTGTAAGAATTTGTCGGTGACCATGTTTTTGAGGTTCCTTGGAAGGTCTAAATCTTTTAAATAGACAAAATAACAACAACCTTACAAAATTCGCGCACACACAAATACTAGAGTTGGGTTTTAATTTCAATCACAATATTCGACTTAACAATTTTCATATTTTTATCAATCAAAACAATAGTTTTCGTGGATCCGACAAGCACAAGCAAGTAGAGACAGCACCAGTAACTCCAACAAGTTCCATCTTCAACCAATGAGTTTCTTATATCAGATCTAACAAGTTTGAGAGAGAGGAGAAAGCATGTGTGTGTCAACTTTTAATACTTTACTGATTTTTAAGTGTGTTATTAACCACGAGATTAATTTATACGAGTGGTTTGTTGGGTTTGATTGCCAAGTTTCTTGAATGAAGAAGGAGGTTTCTTATATCGCTTAGTTTAGTGAAGTAAGGGGAAGACCAAGGCTCTATATTGAACCTATGTTCTTTGTTGTTAGAAGCACCAGTCACTAGCACTTTAAGCTTATATTTGACTTAGTTTAAATATTTGCTTTGTGAGAGTGTGGATGTACTGGGACATTGGATAGAAATAATGTGTTTGATAGTGAATTGGTACCACTCCTTAGTATCAATTGAAATGTGATTCATTGGATACCATCTTATTTGATTTTATAGTATACCGTGTCATTGTTTTCAATAAGATTATCTCAAAAGCAATAAAGGTTCTCCTGCCACTTTTCATTTAATGAATTGATGGTATACCGTAAATTATTAATACTTGGAACAAGATATGATGTTTTTTAGGTCCAAGACATGATGCATCTATAAACCCAATGGAACAAGCAAATTGAGATATATCATGCTTGGAACAAATAAACAAAACACAAGATAATCTTTGGAGAAGAGTGAAATGAAATGTGATATGCAATGATGGAATGTCCAAATTTATAACAAGTATTCATGTTACCATTATTGAGTACTAGGTTAAAGGTAAGTCAATTTTACCCTTCTTACTTTCCCCAAAATTTTCATCCCTATCATTTTCATACCTCTCTCTTGTCATTTTCCAAAATTCAAATTTTTTGGTAAGTGAACAATAAAAAGAGGGGTAGGTCTTTGGTGTTTGAAACATTCATTTTTTTATCTTTATCCAAAAAGTAACTTGAAGAGTAAATGAAGAATCCATGTGACTACGTAAAGTCACCAAAAATCTAAAAGAAAAAAATATATCATACTAACTTGAACTTCTTACATCAAAAGGAATTGTTGATACTTGCGTGACATAAAAAGGAAATTATAATCTTGCTCAAACGTGCTTTTTTGAGGTGGTGATGAGGAAATTGAAAAAGGGGAAAGAAAAGGGGTTCATGCCATCACTGACTATATTAATATTCTTTAGACATGATTTTAGAGCATGCTCTCCAAACACCTTGTATGTGTCAATGAATTTATGAGAGTTAGCTAGCAACATGTAACTTTGAGTAATTTGGACTCAAAATTTCTTTTTCTTTTTCCTTATAGTTGTACAAAGGTTTTTTTAACTTGTAAATCTATTTTAACTAATTAGATTTTGTAAAAGTGATATTTTAACTATCGGGACTTCGTAGCTTGTACTATCAAGATACAACTTCTTTTTATAAATTCTTTAAACCACATCGTTAAACACTTGTAAGCATAATCCTTTAATCAATATAAGAAATACAAAGAATGTGTTTGATAGTGAATTGGTACTACTTCTTAATATCAATTTAAATGTGACTCATTGGATACCACCTTATTCGATTTGATGGTATACTTTGTGAGCACACGTATGCTATTCCAAAGAGTACAAGAGGTATACCATTTATTTATATAGAAGGTCACAATTGCGGTAGCATACTAGCATCAGCCCTAATTAAGGATCGTGGCTGTGACCACAATTGTAGAAGAACTAGACCGCAAATTTAGTAGCATGAAGCCTAATTAAGGTATAGTTTTACAGTTTGAGGAGGTTTGTTTTGGTTTTCGAAGTAGAGAGGATTGTCTAAGGAGGTTCCTTTGTTGTTATGAAGCTACTGGTACTTTTAGAAATAAGGGGCTAATAACCATAAGTTCCTTCTTTTTTTTTTGTTTTAATCTCTATTTTATAATTGTTTCTGAAATTCTTATCTTTTTCTTTACAAACATTGTTTGTTACTTTTGTAGTCCATTGTCCATGATGCGATTGACATTGACGACGGCGACAATGATGATGATGATTTAATGGGGAAGGCACTTGAAGCCATTCATGAGGACGTGCTTGGTGAAACCAGTGTTCTCAAATCTACCAGAGCTAGACGTAATAGAGCAGCTGTTGTTCCCCCGGGTTTGACAATCACTGATGAAACTTTGAAGAAACTTCGAAGTTTTAAGCAATTTGACGCTGATGTAGAAAATAACTCACCATCATTTCAGAATTTGTGGGATAAAGTCTCAAAACCACCACCAAATATTCAAGAAATTCAAAAGATAAAAGTAATAAAATAGTGGTTGTATGGCTAGCTATAATCAATAAAAGTTTCTGTTTTTATTTACTTGCTTTCTTAACTTCTATCAGAAAGCTCATCACTCTGATGAGTGAGTAGTCTCTCATTGTCTTGGGATGATCATGGAAAGTAGTCATATGACAAACTTTCCATAATCCATTTCTTTTCTTTTGTTAAGGGAATTCAAAACCTAATATAACCTTAGTGTGTTTAAGAGAAATATTAGGCAACCACTTTAATCGAGAAACAAAGAAGTTGCTGAAAATATAAGACTAGACAAAGATTTCGAAGCATGAGAATAGCCTTAAGAAGTTTTATGATAAAATGAATAATCGGATTTAATGGATCGAACCAACATAGAAATTGTGAGAATGGATCGAATGGATTTTATATACTTTTGAGACGACTTAATGAGTAAATAAAAGATTAAAGACTAAACTAGTGGTTTATTATATAATCTAAATGTCCTGAGAGAACAGGAATTTGGTTGATATAATTACAAAAATTGAATTGTGTGAATAATTAAAAGACTAATTTAAAAGTAAAAAATTAAAATAAACAACCAAGAAAGTAATTTTGTCTAATTTAAAAAGACGGGTAAACAGCCATTTGGTAGTACTAAGTACTAACTAACAGGGGAGATCGGAGTTGCAAATAGACAAGACTAGTTCAAGACTTCCCTACATGCACAATGTTTGCAAAACCAGTGTTTTAAAAATTTAACCGGACGTCATGGTTCAACTGCTTTAAACTGTTTAAATTGAACTGCTCTAATAACTAAACTGTAGAGCCATTCACAATTCAGCTGATTGAACTCACCGGCTGATTATTTATTCACATTTCTATTTGAGAAATGATATTAGCACAACTATTTTTTAACAACTTTTGGACAATTGTCTCACACTCTCGTTGTGTTCTTACTCTCTTTCTTTCTTTTTTTTCTCTCTCTATTGTTTTTGACCAATATAAAGAGAGAAAAAAAAGTTTATCTCAAAAGTTCCCTAAAAAAAAGGTTATCCCAAAAGTTGTCATAAAATGGTTGTACAAATATCATTAATCTTCTATTTTTGTACATAAAAAGATGAATATACAGAATCTTAAGGGTTCGAAACATTGTCATTTATGATGTCTACTTTGTAAGAGGGATTTGTTGGGATAACACTTGTGTACCATAATGTTATATACCATTGTCAATAAGAATGTGTCATGTGGCACACCCTTTAAAAAAATATATCAAATAAAGTATTTATAAAGTAACATTGATAGGTGGCACACTCTAATTGACCAATGGTATATATCATTGGTACGTTAATGGTACACAAGTGGAATCCGAATTTGTTGTAGTCAGGAAGCTACAAAATGTGATTCTTTTTATGAATTCAGGTTATTCCATTGCAACTTAAAATAACCAAATACATATTCAGACTATGATGGCAGTAGAATTAATCCTTTAGGCATACATGTAATCAAACGCAGGAACAAAACAATTGATCTTGCTTTGGGATTTCCCATTCTCCTGTGTAATATCTCCAACATCGTTATCCTCTTCCATGAATGAAGCATCTGAAGTACTTCTCGATGACGTCTTCTACCAGCAACCAAGGAAGCTAAAAAATGCAAAAAAGTATGTTAGTAATTAAACATATAGAGACAGACAAAAAAGTTATAATTGAAATTCAGTCATATGATCAAATTCCGCATAAAAGGTCAGTGAAACAAATGCAAGCAATGTTGTCAATCGATGATCACAGAAAATAGCGGTTTGATCAAATTTTGATATGCTGAAGTATCAAAAGAGCTACGATTTACAAATTTTTGCTCAACTCAACCAGAAAAATTGACTCATTATTTGCAACAAAGTTTTGAGGTAAATGAAATTAATGTATGTTACACCTCTTACACAAATCAACTGAGTATAACAGCACAAGCTAATTGTTGTTACAACACATTCTTTCTAACCTCTTCCTCTATTGATAGTTGATACATGCAACCATACAACATACCCATGCCATAAATTTCAAACAAATACAATTTGGTTCTGTTTAATTGAGACAATTATGCTCTGATGCAAAGCTACATGAGCTAAAAAATTAAATTGTTGCAAACACCGGGGAGTATATCCCAAACACACGACAACCTTGGTGCATGGTCTCATTCATTCATTGGTATCATATACACTTCTCCTCTCCCAATTGATAAAACAATATGATTCAAATAATGTACTATTATCCTATATCAATGACCATTTCATATTTTAGTTTTGTTTAAAACATTCTGAAGACAAAACAAATGAAGAATGTCAAAGGTAGATTGAATCATCTTAAGGTTCAATAGAGAGAGCAGCTATACGAGAGCAGTCTTTTTCATTCAATAGAGAGTGAGGATCAGCAACAAGGGTAAAAGAAGGGTTATCGAGTAAACGAGGTATAGGATATGGAATGATACTGTCATCAAACTCACCATACTCATGCTGAGTGATTAGTTTGAATTGTGGATTTTGCGATTTTGATTTCACGAAGTTGGGATCGGAAATGAGAGTGTTCCAAGGATTACTTACACATTTGAAACGAAGAAGTGATTTCACAGGCGGCATGGCTGATTGTATGATCAACACAAACGCGGCAGAGTTGTAGTTCAAAGGGTCTCAACTATATTTAAATTTAATCGAATAAATATTGTATTTGGTCTCGATTGCAAACCTTATACATCATTTATTTAAGAGAAATGTTGGCGAATATGAGATATTTTAAAAACGATAAATGATTAGTATTAATTTATTTTTTTGCAAATGGTAAGTATTAATGAATATGTGTGAATTCAATAAATTGAAAATCAAAATATTTGACATTTTTAAAAATTAATTACTTGTTTTGAAATATTGTAAAAGTGATCGAGACACACATTAACAACACATTTTATTTAATGAACCTAACAAGTGAACAATTGTTTATAATTGAGACGTAATGATTTTTGTTATTTCCATAATCCATTCCAATTACGAGAAGTGGTGACAGAAGATGAGGAAATTTCTTCTTGCAATGACATGCATAACATGTGGGCTGATTTGACAGTGTAGTTACCGTTTACAGAGTGATTCCATACGCGAGTATCATGAAAGTTACACGCATGGAGAGGCAAATCTTTAATGGCCGAAGCATTTGTGACTGTAAATAAGTTGTTGACAACATTCACAATGGCACAAAAAAAAAAAGTGGATGTGTGTTTTAGCCAGTTGTTCACAATGCACATAGTTATCATTGATTAGGAATGCGTAGGAAGACAACTATGTGCCATACACCATAACATAGACCGAATTCTAGGTGGGAATTGTTGTTTCCATGGTGATGACCAAACATTAATATGGGAACCATCGACAATCTTCCATCTATAATTTAAAGTGATAAGGTTTTGGGAACTCCAAATGCTCCTCCATGTAAAGCTTGGATTGTGACCAATAGTTGCATCGAAGAAATCCCTTCGAGGGAAGTATTTGGCTTTAAGAATACGGGTAAGTAGAATCATTGAGTCGTTTCCAACCTTGTTTACTGAGTATAGATAAGTTGAAAGCTTCAATGTTTTGGATACCGAGTCCCCCTAAACTTTTGTGGAAAGTAAGTTTAGCCCATCTCATCCAATTAATTCCTCCACGACCATTCTTCTTAGAACCCCAATAAAATGAATTCATTATTCGTTCACACTCATCACACGAGGTGGAAGGAGAAAAGAACCCATACAATATGATAAAATAGCCTGAGCAACATATTTATTGAAAACTTCTTTACCTGCTCGCGAGAGAGATCGAGAGCTCTAAGATTGGCATTTTTTCCAGATTCGATCTTTGAGGTAGTTAAACATTGCTTTATTACTTCTACGAATCATTGAAGGGAGGTCGAGATATTTACGCTTGCCATTGATTTTTGTGACACCCAGCAAGCTAGAGATAGAAGTTGCCACCTCATGAGATGTATTCTTACTAAAATCCACAACCGACTTGCTAAAATTTATGGCTTAACCAAATGCAGCTTCATAGCTCAAGAGAATATCTTTGAGATAATTTGCTTCCGTTGGAGTCGCTTTGCAGATGAGAAAGTTGTCATCTGCAAAAAGAAGGTGACTGATAGAAGGTGCTTGTCGACATATACAGATACCATGAATCTTTCTTGTAAACTCATGATGTTTGATAAGAACAGATATGCCCTCGACACACAAAACATACAAGTAAGGAGAGAGAGGGAAACCTTGTCGAAGCCCTTTTGCCAGAGTTACTGGACTGATGTGATCGCCATTAAAAAGGACTTGGTACTCGACAGAAGTAACACACATCATAATCTAGGTTATCCAACGATCACAAAACACCATCTTCTTCATAACAACACTAAGGTAAGACCAGTTAACACTATCAAATGCTTTGGATATATCAAGCTTTGGCGCTACCTAAAAATATGTTTTATTTTTATGTTGCTGACAAAATCGTGTGCCTTTTTTTTCTCTTCGGCCGCCGGAAATTGTTGTACCAAAGTCTGAAAAACCAGTCAAAATCAGCCACCGATTTTGGCACTTCCAGATTTCCAATTTTGAGTCACTCTACAACATTCTCCACCTTGACTCTAAATTCATGATAATGCCAAAATCAATCAGTTTGTTGCTCTCTTCATTCTTCATGTTCCCTTGCTTCCAACTACACCATGTAGCTCCACAAGCTTCCACCCAATCTCTTCAACCATCAGAATGTCTTCCGCTTTCTTGAAGACAATTCTTGCATCCAACTAAACTAGGAATTTTAGGTACTTCCACAAGTCTACACCATAACCTCTTCAACCATCAGAATGCATTCTTCCTTCTTAAGACCATCCTTGCATCGAAATACACTATGAATTTTAGGTAGTTCCACAAGTCTACACCATAACCTCTTCAACCATCGGAATGCCTTCCGTCTTCTTAAAGATCATCCTTGCATCCAACTACACTAGGAATTTTAGGTAGTTCCACGAGTCTATACCATAACCTCTTCAACCATTGGAATGCCTTCCGCCTTCTTGAAGATCATCCTTGCATCCAAGTACACTAGGAATTTTAAGTAGTTCCACAAGTCTACACCATAACCTCTTAAATCATCGGAAGGCCTTTCGCCTTCTTGAAGATCATCCTTGCATCCAACTACACTAGGAATTTTAGGTAGTTCCACGAGTCTATACCATAACCTCTTCAACCATCGGAATGCCTTCCACCTTCTTGAAGATCATCCTTGCATCCAAGTACACTAGGAATTTTAAGTAGTTCCACAATTCTACACCATGAGTATTCTTACCACCGCCTCTCCCGGCTGATGTTGAGTGTTTAACGTCTCTCCAGACGATCACCGCTCTGTATGGCATTATTCCCAAGGTGAGAAACATCACCTTCTTCATTCTCCCAACAAGACACCACCAAAGCACCCGCATCTTCAATGTTCTCCAAATCATCAAGCATTTTGTTGAACTTTGTAAGTTGCTCCATGATGGACTTTGTCTCCACCATCTTGAATGAGTAGAGTTGTTGCTTTAGAAATTGGCGATGATCCAAAGACTTTGTCATATATAAAGACTCCAACTTTGATCACATCGATGTCGCGGTTGGTTCCTTCACTACATCTCTCAAATCTTTATCTCTAAGGCACAAGACAATGGCACTGGCCTTGTCCAACATCTCACTCTTCTTCGCTTGTCACATGGTGACCGGTAACACACATTCACCCTTCAAAACATTCTCACACTTTTGTTGTATAAACACCGCTTCCACTTTTACCTTCAATAACCCCAAATCATTATATCCGGTAAACTTCTCAATATCCCACTTCGAACCCATGGAATTAATTATCAATTTGATCATTGCCCCACAGTGGGCACCAATTGTTGTGAACTCGTTAAAAAATCACACCAATAAAACTTGATGTGTGAAGCAAATTAATCTAGCAACCAAAACAACGTGGGTGACAATTATAAACACAAGTAAAAGTAGAAAACAACGAGAGAAAAAAAGAGTACACGAAATTTGTTTACCAGTTCGGTCCAATACTGACCTAGTCTGAGGGAGAGAGCAACCCTCGATTCCACTATAATGATGAGTAACTTTACAAAAAGATATCAAAAGGTTACAAGAATTAGTCTTCATAGGCTTCACAATTTAGGAAGAAATCGTCCAGAGGTATTTCAGATGCTTCACAATGACATGGGTTTTAGAACAAATGTTGGACGGAGGAAAACAATAAGATGTCGGGGAAATTACATTGGATAGAACGTCAAAGAAAAATCCATAATTAGTGTTCTGTTTTTTATTACATGTTGGCATAGAGGACCAATCCTTCTCCCATAGGCTGAACGTATGTATCTGGGTTTTTTTTTTTTTTTAAGTTACAATGAAATGAAAAGAATCATATTTTCTAACCGCCAGACTACAACAAAACACTGACATTTCTTTTACAATGAAATGAAAATGCTTCAAACCCTTTTTATTTTGTATACTCCTTTTGTTATGTACAAAAAAATAAAAAAATAAAGAACAGATGATCAGAATAAATGATCATGTCTTCTTTCTCTCCTTTCCCTCTTTTGAAGGATTATAGCATTTCTCTGTGCTTTTTTTAGCTTAATTAATGG